>Ga0325405_1002524_pt1 | contig 18835 bp, 12 predicted proteins | sample PopdelMetagenome_21_FD_205663 | JGI IMG/M metagenome (GOLD analysis project Ga0325405, IMG submission 205663) | Populus deltoides microbial communities from Bellville, Georgia, United States - Xylem-Control-R2 | ecosystem: Host-associated > Plants > Phyllosphere > Stem > Wood/Secondary xylem...
CAATAGCTTGTATTCCAAAACTAATGTTTGCTTTTATTTTATTTTATAGTTTTTAGATTTTGAAACTTTTTTCTTATGAGGCATCAAGTGGTGGACAATGGCATTAATGAGAATTCTGCTTTCGACATTTATTTATTCATATATTTTTGTTTCATACCTTCATCAAAAACTTTACGTGTTGTCACATCAGGCTAACTTAATAACTTATCGTCATAATTTGGCTTTATGCACTTATCGCTACCCTTGTTCTGAAGTGAACCTTCTTATTTTTCCATAATTTTCATATTTTACATCCTTTGTTGCTTGTGTTGTTTTCTTCAAATAAAATACCGGGACCTTTTTTTTGACATACCCATCGGATGGATCTCAATTTTGATGTAGATGATGTGGCGTTTGGTTAATTCATCTTGGATATTGCATGTCAATTGCAACAAGCGGAGAGTGGCATCTATTGCTGCACTTTTGTCTTCTGTCTTGCATCGTTCCGTGTTTACAGATGAGGGCATGCATTTAATCAACAATAGGCCCGGGCCTTTGAAGTGGGTATGTGTTTCCTTTATGTGCATGTGCATAACCACAATTTATATGTTCCATTTTCTAACCATGGTCGCTATGTTATCTATTGATTACTTTTGCAGTTTGTTGAAAATGTTATTGAGGAAGGTACAAAAAGTCCTCGTACAATTCGCCTTGCAGCATTACATCTAACAGGACTGTGGCTCTCTCATCCAAAGACTATTAAGTATTACATGAAAGAACTGAAGTTGCTATCACTTTATGGTTCTGGTGTGTGGCATACTTCTTACCCTATATCACTTTTTTAAGTTCATCTCTTTTCTTTGTTTATATTACAAAAATACTTCCAATCTGATAATTTTCTTGCTTAGTTGCATTTGATGAGGATTTTGAAGCTGAATTATGTGACAATCAAGATGCAAGCACTGAAGTGTCATTATTGGCTAAAAGCCCAGACCCTGAGCTGACTGAAGTAAGTTGTTCAATTTATCAATTTCATTTTCTTGTATGATATGGTCACTTGAGAAGAATTTGCATTTACAATTCATAAAATTTTGGGGCATAAAATCACCTTATAGCTGCTTTTGGTATGAGAAGATTGCCAAAAAATGAAGGGAAGGAATTTCTTGTTTTCTTTTATCAGAAGAAAACTATTGGTAAATGAGCTTATTTACCAGAAAAAAAACTTGAGATCCACCAGGCGCTCACAAAATGCTTAATATCAGAGACAGTGATCTGTGCTATAAAGAACTTAAGGGTAAACAAAATGTAGACCTTAAAACTGGCCCTATCTTCATAAGCTCGATAAAAGGGGAAAAAAAGCTCTTTTTGATGCAGTGATTGTAAATGTTAAAACTTTGGAAGAATTTTTTTTAAACGTTTTTTGTTTTGATAAATTAAGCTTGGTAGTTTAGCAAACACTTCTTTAACCTTTGCTATATATTTTCTAATCTTTCATATCACACTAAGAAATAAAGCACCTCTTTTGGTTAGGTTTCCTTCTAGTTGTCATTTCTCTTGGAGGAGTTTGAAAAACATGTCACCTGACATCAATTTTGTTGAGCATCTAATTTGATGTTAATTTATTTGGGCATCTATGGAAACTGAATGATGGTATTGTAAATTATTGGGTTTAATGCATGTACTGTTGCTGTATGGAGTTCCTTAACATGTTGCTCTGATTCATGACTTCTCTCATAGGCATTCATCAACACAGAATTGTATGCACGTGTGTCTGTAGCTGTTCTTTTTTACAAGCTTGCTGACTTGGCCAATTTGGTGGGATCGGAAAATGAGAATGAAGATTGTCACGCTGCTCTTGAATCTGGAAAATTGTTTCTGCAGGAGCTTCTTGATACTGCGGTATTAATTACAATTCTTGCCTCAAATGGGAATAATACTTTGTGTTAAGAGATGTTACTTGGATATTTTTTCTTGTGAGTCTTGACATTCTTGATCCATTATTAAGCATTCTTATGTCCCACAACACATGCAGTTAGAATTTTGCTTCCAATTTTACATAGTCAATAATTGGTAATGTGATTTATGTACTGCTTGGGTGTTTCAATTACTGATTTTAGTTGAATGTCTTGTGTTGTGATTGGCATTTATGAATCCTCTCCATCAATAGAGTGATGATCTTCCTCAAGAATGTTGTTGCCAAAAGAAAATGCAATGGTTGTTGAACCTCTCCACTAAATCTCAAGAAAATGCACATCATCGCTACTACTGCAGCCTCTTTACTTTGCGGAGAGGCTTAATCACATTTTTTTGGTTTTGCATTTTGTTTGAATTTTGTGGAAGAGTGTTTTGCTTTTGATGGCAAGCATTGGGTAGTTCTGATTATGGTGGAGTCGTGTTGATTCATCTATTGGGTTTTGGTAGAGGAAAGGGATGCACACTTGTACCAGAGTGGAACTTAAAAATTGATCCCTTTCCAGTGCCTTTTTTTTTGCGGGGCAGAATTGCTTTATGAGCCATGTAAACATCTGTATGAAGAAGGTGAAATAAATAAAACAAAGTATAAATGGGTAAAATAGCTAAAAAAATACAATTTGGATTCAAATCATTGAATGAGTGGGAAAAGCCCTGTGTTTCAATTTTCAACCCCTGTATTTCTCCAATCGAGTATGCCTTATCCTCATTTAAAGTCTTCATTTCTTTCTATTTGGAAAAAAAGCTCTTCTTTTTTGTTTTGCATGGAAATTCAGTTTCTTGTCACGAGACAATTTGTTTGGTACACTGTTGATTTGTTCATCTGAATTGGTAAGTGAAGGTTTGTGTGCTTCTGTTTTTGTTGCTTGTAATTCCTGCAATCTGCAGCCTCTATGCCTTTGGCATGGTGTATATACTACTGAGATATTTACACTTAGCTCTGTAGCACCTGTTTAGCTAAAGATCTAATGCTAAAATGATAAGTGTTTGTAGTGCATGGATTGATCTAGTGGTAGTGAAATTTTAGTTTTATCCTGATCTTTTTGATAGAGAATATTAGTGCAAAAAGATGTAAAGGAAGTGCAATATGGAAGATCAGGCTTTCTTGAAAATAAAGCGATATCACTTAACATAAAGGAGTTGCTTCATTCAGAATGCTTGCATCACGTAATTTCTAAATACTATAGGGAGAGATGGCTAAATTCTTCACATTGCTAAGCTGGTGCATATTCGTTTTGTTCAATAGAATATCTCATACTATATCATTGGACACTTGTCTTGACTGCATTAATATTGATGCAGGTGAATGACAAAGATCTTGCAAAGGAGTTGTATAAAAAGTATAGTGGGGTGAGTAATAATTCATATGTGATTCACAATTGAAAGTTGGTAATTAAAAATATCTAGAATTATTCAAATCAAGTAAATGATGTGGAAATAATAACAAAATATATGTATATCTTGCTTGGAAAAACAAAAGAACTTGTTGGTTAATGTGGTAATTTATTGTTATAACAAAATCAACAAATTGTGGGACAGTTCCATTATTTATTGGATTTCAAATTTTGAACACCTAAAAAGTTGGGAATCACATCGTCTAGAAAAGTAAAAGATTTTGAATCATAATGGTTGTTACAAGTTCTTTGCTTTTGATATTGTTTATATTTGCAAAGTTGATCTTTGCTGCTGTGCTATCTTAATTATTTGCACATATATATTGAACAGATCCATAGACGTAAAATACGAGCTTGGCAAATGATATGTGTTTTGTCGCGATTTGTTACTGATGATATAGTTGCGCAAGTTACTCACAGCTTGCACATATCCCTCTATGTAAGTGATGCTTCACAACATTATTAGTCCTTGTGTATGCATAAAAACAATTTTTACTAAATGATTGACTAGGTTTTTATTACCTCAGAGTTAAATTTATATATTCCCTGTCAATCCTGGTTAGTGTGGAAATGATTTATATGAATCATGAAGTACTGCAAGTTTCCACTGTCAGTTATTTGAGAAAAAAAACAATGGTCACTTGTCAGTCAAATCCATAACCTCAGAAAGTGATAAGGCAGCCTTTGCAATAATAAATACTGGTTACTAACTTATTGCTATTGTCTAACATGAATGATTTGCTGCTTGTGTCCTTTTCCAGAGAAATAATTTTCCCGCAGTTCGTCAATACTTGGAAACTTTTGCAATTAACATCTACCTGAAATTCCCATTGCTGGTAAGAAATTTTATGTTTGTTTTGGATGGTAGTATTTGCATGGAGAGTGGTGTTGCCTTGTGTATAGTGGAACTTTGAGGGAATAACGAAAAATCTGAAACTACAGGAGAAAAAAGGGAGCAAGCTGAGATGGAAACCACATCCTTCTAGGAGTAAAACTTTCAATCAACCTGACAGATAAAAACAAATGTTTTTTGTTTTTATTAGATAAATAAAAAATCCCTTTGTGCATATAGAAGGTTATTAAATAAATAAACAATCCCCCCTTTCCCCACCACCATTAAGTATATCATCGAATTTGAGAATCTGTAAGGAGCAGTTAGAAACAAAGTAGTGTCAAATCAAAAGAATCTACTTTAAAGGGGAGTTGTTGAAGTTATTCAAATATCCTTCTGGGAAAATCTGTTACCTTGGGCTTCTGCTGCCTTCTGCAATTATACAACTTAAATAATATTAAATAAAGCAATGGATAAATAAATGAATGAAAGAAACAATAAGAAATAAATTTAAGCTGTTATGCTGCTAGTCAGATGCCAAATCGGAAATGGCATAAGAGAACCTTACAAGCTTGAGATGCTAGTTTTTTTTTTTTTTTTGTTAATACTAGTGGTGATCTTCGTTGTAGATTGTTTAGAGGTTGCACAACACCTTACAGACATAAGGCTATTACCAAAATGACTTGATAACTGCATACACATGTAAGCTATGTTGGTATCCAATTTCAGACGCTTGTAGTTGGCCTCTACGTGGAGAAAGCCACAATTTGAAAGTGTTTAGCTCTATCATCATAATACCTTTTTTTTCTTCAGAAAATGGATTGAAAAAGAATATCTTGCTTTTGATTTTGGCAAGCAGTTCCTTTTGCCCTTTTCCTTTCAGTTCCAACGACAAATTAATTCTTAAATCCCCAATTGCCTAAAATCAACAACCCTTACACCAATTGGTCATCTAAGAATTTTAATATGCTGTTTCACATCAGGCTTTGAGGTGAGTCCATGAGATTCTGTGTCATGATTCTTCTGCATTATTGTAATTGCGACCTAAAAAATAGATTTGAGTTAGTAACTCAATATTGTGATGAAGTTTGGTGGGCTTTTTGGTCCTTTTCTTTTTATTGCTTCCCATGTTTAGGTTTTATTATCTCAATTGGTTTCTTGTGTTAAAGTTCCTTTATTCTAATCCTATATTTCTGCTTAATTCTCAGGTCAGGGAACAATTAGTACCTATATTACAAGATTATAACATGAAGCCTCAGGTAATTCTATTTTTGAGTGAATAGCCCTTCTCGCATCTTAACTTCTTGTTATAGTTTGATACACGCTGGAACAGTCTTATAGTGTCATAACATGAAAATTTGCAACTTACATGTGGAAATGTAATTTCAGGTGAGATGTTCCTCATTTGGGAGCTTTTGCACTATGCTTCTTGGTAATGGGATAATTTTGTTACTAAAAAGAATAACTTGAATTGAGTTTGCTGTAACTCATAAATAAAATCCAGCAAAAATACTTTTCTATTTCATAGAAGTTGAACAAATTAGGGTAAGCAATCACATCTGAGATTACTTGATCGCATTAACCAATAACCATTTCAGGAGCCACAACTTGTGTTGAACATACCTCTAAGGTACGGTGGAAAACTATTAAGGCAACATGGACATGGAATGCTTAACTTATTAACAACATATGCAGCTTGTTGATGGTTACAACTATTAACTTTATAACACGTGATCTTTTCACTTTCCTTTTCTTTTCTAATGTTCTTTTAGTTTAAAATTACAAACAAATTTATTCTTTTTTAACCTCATTTTTAATGTTTCAGTTATCATATCAAGATAGGTAGAAAGGGAGGTTAAGATTGGTGTTTTAAAATGTGCCATTGCTGGTTATAAATCTGCATGGATTATAAATTTGTCAACCTCATTCATGTTATGCAGCATGTCAATCCTTTGTCATATACAGGTTGGTGGGTAAACTGATGGCAGGACATGTCAGCACAATTTTTCCACAAACATGATTAGATGAACCCAAAATCAGCTTGTTTCATAGACATGTTGATATTGTCGCTATTATTTCTAAACTTACATTTACTTGTAGCAATGTTTTTAGTCAAACAAATAAACATCAACAACCATCCCTGAAACTTTTTTGTCGAATGGTCTCTTTTTTTAGCAGGATTGAGTGTAAATTTATCTTAAAGTGTTTTATCAATCCATTTTTATCCAAAATATATTCTCAAGTTTGAAATAAAAATACAAAATGTTGATGTTTTTATAACTTCAAAAGGCATTCTTTTTATGGAAGCCCATTTTTAAGTATTGTCTTTAGTATCTTATTTATCTTTTTATGTCTCAGAATGCCATTTTCTGCTTCATATGTTCCTTTTAACATGTTAGATGGACTCGAATTATTTCAGGTTAGAAGTGCTATTGTATTGTCATGAGAGCCATTTACTGGCTGTAGAACTTGACATCCTACTTAAAACCTGTTGCCTTCATTTATATACAAGTACAAAGTGCATGGAGTTTTTACTGAATGTGATCTGTCAAATGCAGGCACTCTCTTCCTATGTGTTCATAGCAGCCAATGTCATCCTCCATGCTTCTAATGCAAATCAATCCAGGCACTTCAATGAATTGCTTCCACCTATAATTCCATTATTAACCTCACACCACCACAGTTTACGTGGTTTTACGCAGGTCCTTTGAGATGCATAGCATTTTTCTTCCATTTAATTCTTACATCTTTGCCACATGAAATCTGATAAATGTCTCTGATATCCCCTTGCAGTTGTTAGTCTACCAAGTTTTTTGTAAATATTTTCCTATGGTGGACTGTGGTGCCTCTGAAATGCCTTTAGAGAAAATGTGCTTTGAAGATTTGAAATCATACCTGGCAAAGAACCCTGATTGTAGGCGGTATATATTCTCCCCTTTCTCAGAAATGCTACTTCAGAATATCTTACTATCATAGAATTTTCTGTTAACCTTTTAAATTGTACCAATTTCCGATAGGAACTCAAGCAGGATAGACATATCTTTCACATCTGATCAACTCAGATATCATTTAATAATCATGTTTTATTTTTCAATTTTATTTAATCTGCCGAGGAATCTTTTTCTAGCCTAATCCCATGCATAACAGGTTGCATTATCAGGATTGTTTAATTTGATTTAGCACCTATTTTTCAGCAGGGCTATAGGTAAATGTGGGGAAACAGTTTGTCTTCTGTTATTTGTTTCTTATAATGGGACATTTTACTTTTAGAGATTCAGGCAACATTCCAAGTCTTTGTAGCACTACTTTTGTTTACTTGTTTGGTACATGTACTAGATTGGCACGAAGAAAAAACCCCCAGAGAAACAGCACCTTTGAGTGGGAATTCTGTCATCAATATTAATACCCAAGTTTTCAAAACCACTCTAGTCGTTGAATTGGAGATTTAAATGGGGCTGAATTAAGCTATGAAGAATTAATATTTTTTTCTAAATATTCTGTGTACAATATGGGAGAGTTGAGAATGTCTGATATTGGATTAATTTTCCAATTACGAGCCGGGCACATAACTGAAACCGTGAGCATAAAAGTTAATATTTAACTTGTCAACCGTGGACTGGTGGATGGGATGGCTGTCAAACCACCTAGATAGATCAGGTTTGACCATTTTCTTTACTTTGATGAACTTGGTTAGTCCTATGTCCCAACTGATCTGGCTGGTGCGATTTGGTTCATAAAGTACTGTCTAATACTTTCCTTTAGCCATCTCACTCTAATTCAATGACAAAGTTCAAGGTAAAGTAAAAATGTGAGAAGTCTTTACCAATGATTTCTTATTTGAATCTAAGTATACCTTTTATTTAACGTTTCAAGAATATTCATGCTTCAAGCATATGATATTCCAGTGGCTTTGCATGTTGCTCAAGTAATTTGAATCTAATGGTATTTTCTATATCATTCTTTATTATTTCTAAGGCCTTGCATTTGCTAATTTCATTTATTGTTTCTATTTTTTAAAGCTTACGAGCATCTATGGAAGGATATCTTGATGCCTATAATCCCATAGCCTCTGGTACTCCAGCTGGAATTTTCATTGATCGGGTTGAGGTCGAGGACTTCTCTTTAACTTGATGTTGTACTCTGTTATAAATTGGAATTTTATTGTGGTGTTCATAATTTTGAGAAGACTAACAGACTTTAGGAAACCCTTCAATTAACTCAACTAAGCCTCAATCCAATGAAATTGGGGCTGGCGATCCACGTTTTCCACTCTGATATGCAAGTATACTAAATTCTATACAAGTTGTGACACTAGATCTCTCTAAGAAGCACTTGAAAACTGATTGGACAGCAATCAGACTCTCTGCTTTGCTTTGATGGCAATATGAGAATTATATTCAAATTGATTCATATCTTTCCTGAAAGTTTCCCAAACTAATTAAGGAAGCGTGGCACAAATGTTATAACTCTTTAATTAATATGACATTTGAAATCTTCTGTACCTGTTATGCTTGTGGTTAGTCCTGAAAGGATTGAAGTACCCAATGCACAAAACGTTACCCAATGAATTACAATTGAAGAAGACCTTGCATCAGGTGTAACAAAATCACTTCAAATGAATTCCTGTTAGTTTATAAGTTCTTAATGACCTGTCATTTGATATTTTTTATCAAATGATTTAATTGTCCATTTGTCTACTCAAATGACATTTGTTCATTGAACGATCTATTTTTGGGATGCCATGTGTATAACTATTGGAGTTGACATTCCGATATTACTTTGAATGTTTTCTCATGCTAATTCCTTACTGTATCTAATTTTGCTTTATCATCAAAAATAGTTTGAAGATGGAAAATTTTCTTCTGAACATAACTGTCATGTCTTTAAATGAACAAACATGTATTTCAATCCAGGTGAATGCTGTTTTCAGCTTCTGAATTACTTCTTTCTTTTCTTGTTCTAATGAAGGAACTTGGGTTTGAATGTGTTCCAACATCCCTCATGGAGGAAGTGCTCAACTTTCTAAATGTAAGAACATGACCATTTGTTAGGGCTTTCTCTTGTGTTAGTGGTATCTTAGCTTTCAAGGTTGCAGGATGTCAGGGAAGACCTCAGATGTTCAATGGCAAAGGATGTTGTGACTATCAAGAATGAGAGCTTAAAAACTGATGAAGATGGTAACTGCAGGCGAACAGTAATTGATTCCCAGCTGCCTAAAGAAACATCATTTGATTTCCAGAAAAAGCTTACTCTCTCTAAACATGAGAAACAAGACACTGATTCCAGCTCTGTTTTGGGGAACAATGAAGCATACAAACAACTTTTAGGTATCCTACAATGAATTACATGAACAGAAAACTCATATTTGCTGCTATTGCTAATACACTAGTTGTTAGACCATGTTAGTATCGGCCACTTATTCATCCTCTTAACTCTGATGCGGTTTCTCATTTGCACAATTTTTTTTTCTTTTTCCTTCTGCCTCATTTTCCTTCCTCAGCCTCTATTTCTTGGTTCAACAATGCCCTGCACTTGGGTAGCGTAATCTCAAATTGACATCTCTTTCTCATCAAAGTCCAAACTACTATAATCTATCTCCATCAATGCTACTTCCACTGGAAATATTATTAGATTCCATTTGGCCCTTTTTCTGGTATCATACATTTTTCACCTTTATCAGTCGGTTCTTTCTGTCTTTTTCTTTTGTTTTGCGCTTTAGAGAACCGCTTAAACAATATTGTCATTTTGTATTCTGATAAATGTTAGAACCAATAGCAAACCTTTTGTTGTAGAAATGGATTCAGTGTTTGCTTTTCTTGAAATAACACAGCCCCCAAATTCCTTTCTCTAACCCAGTAGAGCACAGGCATTGTTTTTTATACAATGGAATTTTAGGATTCAACATGTTAAATGAGCTCTAGGTTCTGCACACACGGCCTATCATTTTTCCCAGAAGTTTAGTTAAGCATGAATTTTTTTCCTGTTTCTTCTTTGTCTGTTTTATTTATTTATTTTGGAAGATTTCCTATGCTTGATCTAGTTCCTCTGTTGATCTCAGTTATATCTTTAGTAGATGCAGATGTGTTAGATTTTTGCTTGTTAGACTTCAATATAAGTCTTAACGCTTCTCTCATCATGTGATTATTGTGGCTGCTTAATCTTCATGTTGACTGTGTGGAATGCAGAGATGGAAAAGGAAGATGAGCTTCTTGATCAGTCACTTCAATCCAGAAGATTGACCATGGAAAAAATAAGAGCAAGTCGACAACAATTTATCCTTGTTGCATCATTGCTTGATCGGATACCCAATCTTGCTGGGTTGGCACGGACATGTGAGGTATGTTGTAGTTGCTCATAATATATTTCGATTACCCTTAAAACTGGTGCCTTTTGTATTATTTTAAGAACTTCATTATTTAACTTTTGTTCATGCCAATTATGTTCTTTGCAGGTATTTAAGGTGTCAGGACTAGCCATTGCAGATGCAAGCATATTACGTGATAAACAATTCCAGCTCATCAGGTTTTGACTACAACACACTACCATTTGCTTGGGGGGCCACGTTATCTGGCAATAGTAATTACTAATTTCTAATTTTTAGTTACTTGAGACTCAAGTATCATGCATCAAAGTTAGGTTCCTATCACAATTGCATTCATAAAGATTGCAACAAGATGTTTGGATTGTGCTTTGCACTTCTGAAATAGGAATGTGAAATAACACCAGAAATTCATGTGATTATGGTGTGTTGTATTCACCATGTTTGTGTCAGAGTCAGACAGGTTATGGAGGTTACCTGACTTTGTTTAAGAGTTAAGACCCACCAGCCGTCATATGATAGCATTTTTTGGTGACCTTTGTTCACATCGATGCCATTGACTGCTGTAGTCAATAAATTAACTGTTCTTTCTGTTCATTGGTTATCTGCATTTTCCAGCGTGACAGCAGAGAAGTGGGTTCCAATAATAGAAGTCCCAGTAAACAGCGTGAAGCATTTCTTAGAAAAAAAGAAACGAGATGGCTTCTCAATATTGGGACTAGAACAGACAGCAAATAGTGTACCGCTCGATCACTATGCCTTTCCCAAAAAGACAGTAAGTATTCTCAGTCACAGCTCACAGTTTCTTCAATACTCAGTTTGGGCATGAAAGGAGATCTTTATATGCAATCAACTATCATTAGAAGAAAAAAGAAATAGAATGGCGTATCATGTATGAGCTAAAAAGTACTAGCAAGAAGAAAATTCTCATTGCATGGTTCTTAGGAGGAAAAAGATGACCCATCACTCCATTTACTCGTGGCAAACATTCTGTCAATTGATTGTTGAAAATTTTCAGAGACGTTTGCTTATTTCATCAATTTGCTAGGTACTGGTCCTTGGACGTGAAAAGGAGGGCATACCGGTGGACATTATCCATATGCTCGATGCTTGCATTGAGATTCCGCAATTGGGAGTAGTTAGGTCGCTTAATGTTCATGTTAGTGGGGCAATTGCCCTCTGGGAGTATACTCGGCAGCAAAGATCTCAATAATTATTCGCCCTCAAAGGATATCTAAAAGGAAACATACACCAATCAGCATACTCTAAATGATGCCTTCAGTGCTTATGAACTATCAGGCTGACTTTGTTTCTTGTAGTCGATTCTTTTCTGTAGTATTGTTTAGGTACAATTTTGTGATTTCTGGTCAGGTTGTCCTGTTGCTATCCCTGTTTAAATGAAAGGAATGTAGCCTGAAGAAAAATAAGATATCCAATATTCGTTATTTTCCTGTTTGTTTACCAGTGGCACTATTTAACATACAATAGTTGTCTTACCAACAACTGTAAAGGATCCATTGTTGGCTCAATCAATATGCATGATCAACGGGCTTTACACATTATTGTTCCATATACTAAAGAAGCACCAGCATGTATGCAACTCAAACGGAGACAGAAGTTAGGTTTGGGATCCCGACGATGCTGTCTACCTTTTACATCAGCGCATCGTCTTCCCTGTCTGTTGGACTTGGACTTGGACTTGTTTTACTTGCAACGTTATAGGACAATCATCAGTTTGTATATTTTTGGAAAGGCCTTGCAAGCACCTGCGATTCCAGTTACGGTGAGGTAAGGGTAGATCACCTGCATGAACTGAAGGAGGTTAGAAAATAAGAATGACATGAATGTGAAAATGGGAAAGGCGTTGATAGCTGAAATAAGCTTTCACGGTTCAGACCCATCACCTAATACACTTCGATGGCTCATGAAATTAACATGTTTTGCACTCGGTGCTCTGAAGAAGAGCAGGATTGATTTTAAGGTTGGTCTCACTTAGCGTGGCAATGAAAAGAAAAGGGTCATTACGTAACCCGCCTCTCATCAGCAGGACATCAGTGCCACTGACAATGTCTTCCATTTTCTCCTCCATTCTTTTCATTTCTTTTGTCATAATCGTTGATCCTCTAATAGCTGAGGCAAAAGTTCTCATTGTTTTGATGGATGATGAACCTGTCTTCTCTTTCAAATCAAAGCAAGCCCATTCTAGGTGTCGTCCCTTTATATATAAAAACATATCCTCTTATGCTTGTTTTTTGTTTCTTTTTATTTGTTTTTCCTGGATACTGATTTGTTTCACCTGTCTGCAATTTCTGTCTTTTATACTCTAGAAAATCAAATTTGACACCGCATAGGATTGAGGAGGCTTCTTTGGCATACAAAGAGAGATTAAGGACAAGCCATGACGTATTCTTAGAATCCCTGCTCCTGAAAGATACCTACAACAAGCTCTACAGCTACACTCATTTGCTTAATGGGTTTGCAGTCAACGTTCAGTCCAAGGAGGTATTCCTACGTACAAGAACTTGCTTCATCCATCACATATAAAAGCTTACAAAGTTATTAATGGGAACAAAACATAGTGGTGTACTTGTATTGTAGTCGAAGCTATATAATCGTGCCATCTATCTTTGATTCTTCACAAGGATTAACTGGACCAAATAGTGAAAGAAATGAGACATTTTACAGGTCCTCAGAACTCTGAAGAACGCAACAGGAGTTAGAGCTATCCATGAAGATGTCAAAATGGAGAAGTTTACAACACATACACCTCGCTTTCTTGGGATTCCTACTGGTGTTTGGCCAATTTTAGGGGGAGCAGAGAGTTCGGGTGAGGGGGTAATAATAGGTTTTATTGACACGGGGATAAACCCTCTCCATCCAAGTTTTACGGGTGGTTCCTCTGCACGATTTACAAACAGTTCCAAATTCAAAGGAAAATGTGTCACCGGAGAGAAGTTCCCTTCAACAGCATGTAATGGCAAGATAGTAGGGGCACAATATTTTGCTCGTGCAGCAATAGCTGCTGGTGACTTCAATGCAACACGCGATTATGCATCCCCCTATGATGCTGATGGTCATGGAAGGCAAGTTATTCCCAGCGCGGTTGCCTTCTTTTTGCATGATAGCTTTTTATCTTTTGCCGTCATTGAGATTCTTTTAATTGATAGTTTGTTTTATACTGAGCTGAATTAAGTTTGTATTCAAATCTGATGTTTAACAGCCATACAGCCTCCACAGCTGCTGGAAACCACCAAATACCAGTGATTGCCAACGACTTCAATTACGGTTATGCAAGTGGCATGGCTCCTGGAGCAAGGTAAGCAATGGTAATCTAAATTTGGTTCTTTTAGCGAGCATACTATGTTATTATTATAGCCAGTTTCAGTTATTCAGGTTTTTGCTATACATTTTCTCCTTTTCATAAGCTAGTACTTGTTTGATAGTTTTTTTTTTTGCTCTAAACAGGATTGCTGTGTACAAAGCTCTTTACACATTTGGAGGTTACATGTCAGATGTCGTGGCTGCTGTGGATCAGGTTTGATGATTATGCAACTTGAACTTGTAAAAATGGATTAACTTAGAGAGCTTTACTTGTCTAATATCTAAATCGCAAAAATTTAGCATACAAGCATGGATCCTTATCTTTTAATTTAATTTAGTAGCTTGGATGTTCAAATTTACTGAAGCAATTATCAACAACTTACACTAGGCAGTGGAGGATGGAGTTGATATATTAAGCCTCTCCATAGGGCCATCTAGTGTCCCATCTGGTCCTTCTGCCTTCCTCAATGTGCTAGAAATGGAGCTTTTATTTGCTACAAAAGCTGGAGTTTTTGTTGTTCAAGCTGCTGGAAATGGTGGCCCTTCTCCCAGTTCGATCCTTTCTTTTAGCCCCTGGATCACTAGTGTAGCTGCCTCCATCATCGATCGCAAGTACAGCAACTCAATCATTCTTGGGAATGGGCGAAGCTTCTCTGGCACTGGTCTTGCCCGTAATATTCCAACTCTTGCCCTTGTTTATTAATCATGCATGTATGAACAAATAAGATGGTGTGACTTGGTTTGCAGTTTAGATTTCCATTCATCCATTCTTGGAATTAATCAATAGTATATACCACTCAAATTGGTGCAATTCTTTGGTTATGAATAATTGTGCAGCTCCAACAGCAGGAGAAATGCCTTACCGAATAGTGGCAGCAGCTGATGTCTCTCATAGGAACACCACTAGTGTTCTAGAAGTTGAAAGCTGTCAGCATCCAGAACACTTCATCTTATCATCAGTTCGAAACAAGCTGGTTATCTGCACTTATACCTTTGACTTTGAATATGAGGCTGCAAGCATCGCAGCTGTTGCAAACACTATACAGAAGATAGGGGCTGCAGGTTTTATCATCACAATGGATCCTGACATTGGTTCTGAGCAAGTCAAGGGTACCACAATGACTATGCAAGTACCTGCCATTATACTGAACAACATACAATCTTCCAGAGTATGGCACATTACCATTCAATAAGATTTCATTACCAAACATGCTCATTTTGATTCTGTAGCTCTCTGTCTATCCTTTTATTTTTCACACCAAATGAGTTAGTATTCCCAAAGGATAAGTTAGTATTTCTCATTAATGCCATTCATTCCTAAAATCTCCTAGATTAATGGATGACTAATGAAATGGTTTATCCATTCGTTTACAGGCATTGTGGGAGTATTATAACTCAAATACCATCAGGAGTGCCAGTGGACAAGCTGTGGGTTTTGCTGCCAGGGCAAGAATATTGGATGGAAGGCGAGCATTCTTTACTCGGCAGGCACCAATTGTTGCATCCTATTCGTCTAGAGGTCCCGATGTGAGCAATGCACTTTTGCAAACTGCTGATGTCCTCAAACCAAATGTCATGGCCCCAGGATCCTCCATTTGGGCTGCGTGGAGCCCCAACAGTGAAGGAGATCCTTCTATCAAGGGTAAGAACACTGTTTTTATGTTTTTTTAATGGGTAACTAGCATCGCTTATGCCCCTCCAAATATCGGATTACAAGTATTACTTATCCACATGGTTGTGACCGAGATTAAAAAACAAGGCTTGATATCTTTATCTTGCCGGAATTATTTACGGAAGCAATGTCATTTTAAGTCCCTTAAGTTCGCAAACAGACACTCGATCTACTTTCATGTGCATCACCTGCTTCAATATCGAAATGATGATGATGATGTTGGTATATCTCGGGGAAGGGAAACAGATAATTCCATACCATCATTCTAGTTTGTTTTTCCTTTTAATTAATTCGTGCTGTCATTCTTGCAGGGCAAAACTTTGCGCTTGTATCTGGTACTAGCATGGCCACTCCTCACATAGCTGGTGTTGCGGCTTTAATCAAGCAAAAGCACCCTAGGTGGAGTCCTGCAGCAATCACATCAGCAATGATGACCACTGCCAGTACATTTGACCATTCTGGCTCTCCCATTTTAGCACATTTAACTAACCAAATAGCCCCTGCTACACCGTTCGATTTTGGTGCTGGATTCATAAACCCAGTTCATGCCATCGACCCAGGACTCGTATTCGATTCTAATTTTGAACAATATGTCCAGTTTCTTTGTGCTGTTCCAGGTGTTGATGAAGGTTCTGTAAGACGAGCAGTAGGAACTGGTTGTCCAACAAATAGAAGAGCATGGTGTTCAGATTTGAACACCGCAAGTGTGACAATTTCGAATCTAGTTGGGTCAAGAAAGGTGATTCGTAGTGTTACAAACGTGAGCAGCAGGAATGAGGTATATAGAGTGACTGTGAGACAACCATCAGGTGTAAACGTAACTGTTTCCCCACGAGTAGTTGTGATAAACGGTAATGCTTCGAAGCATCTTAGGATTGTGTTGACGGCAATTAAGGCAACGAGAACTTACACATTCGGAGAGATGGTGTTGCATGGAAGCAGAAAGCATGTTGTTAGAGTTCCTATAGCTGTTTACGTTAGCACATCATTGAAAAGCTGATTTCCTTTAAGATTCGGGAGATAATTCTTCATTTTGGTTTATGATGCAATAATTCAAAAAGAAATCACGAGTCAAGCAGGTTTCGAATGAAAAACAATTTATGAACAAGTGAATAAAAAGAATTTGCACTTGGTTGCATACCATATGTAATTTAGCATGAAAGCATATATGTTGTTTTTTTGTCTTCATTTCCTAAAGTTACATAATTTATTGCCCTTTAATGGATGTGGGTTTCACAGAAACCATGCGAAACAATTCATCTATGCCTTCGCAGTTTTGAGAGCAGTTTCAGACTAAATCCCTTCTTCTTTTGTACCTAAAAGAATCAAGATTTTAGAACGCAATTCATCTATATTATGTCAAGAAGTGCCACCACTACTTGTCTCACCTCTAGGCTTTTCATTACAGTTATCATGGCATTGCTTGTGGATCCACTATGTTTCTTTTTCTTCTTTTGCTTAGCTTGGATACTTGTCAAAGATCTGCAAATATTCGGAATCAAGATCTTCCAATTGCCTAGACAAGTAGGACTAGTGCTCCTGGAGAATCTTGGCTTGCTTGGAGCAGCAACAATCTAGCAAAGGTAAAGATTGACATTATTGCAGCTTTCAGCTGGGAAGATAAATAATAGGAATAGCATATGATAAGGGAAAAAAAAGAGAGTAAGAAAGCCTTTGTTTGACAAGACAACAAAGAGCATAGGTAGTCTAAAACAATACATTAAAAATGGTCTCTGGTCTGTGTAGGATATATAATTATACAGACAAAATTCAGGGTAGTGGTTGATATATTACACAAAAAAAAATGAAAATCTTCATATGCTAGTTAAGTTGGTCCTCTTGCTTTGAAAGGTGGCATTAGCAGAATCTTATATATTATTGATATACCAAAAGTTATTAAGTAATCCAATCCAGGAATTAAATGCTACCAGACTCAACAAAATCAATATCATAAAAATGCAGATCATGTTACCAAAATTGTGATAAGGATCAAAGTTGAGCTTCTCAATTCTCCTAGATCAGTGAAAGAACTTGAGAAAAGAAGAAAATTACGATGTCTGAATCAATTCTCTGGCAAATTCTTTAAGTCTAGCTGTCTAAATATGTCATTAGAAATAATATAGAAAAAAATAAGCTGTATAAGTCCAGTACGTTTGTTGTGGGTTGGTGGTGGTGTTTGTTGGAAGAAATTGGCTTTGGTACTGAAGGGGAGGATGTTGCTGATAGAGCAGACTCTCGAAGGCGTCGAGAGTAGTGAAGAAGCTCAGCTCTTCTACTGTATCCTTTACGAGAATCTCCATTCTTGTGTAGGGTTACCTCTTGTTTGATGACATGATGGACATAGTGGTGGTGATGGCTATTTGATGATGATGAGACCCTTCTTTTCCCTGGCCTCTCTTCATACACACTCACTATCACTGCCTTCCCCCTGCACAACTTTGCCTGAAATAAAATCGTACATGTATATTGGCCATCGTTTACTTAAACTCTTCTACAGTAACAAACTGATATCAAAGGGAAAGAGAGGATTTTACCATTTTTCTTGGCATGATGATCCTGGCAGTGGCAGGCAGGAGAATGTTTTTCGTTTGTTTTTGAGAGAAATGAAGTTATATAGGAGAATGCATCTCTCTCTCCCTCTCTCTCTATATATATATATGTAGTTTTATTTTTTGTAGGCTTGCATGAGCAGGGCATAAATATTATTGTGGTAGATCAGAACCGGCGGGTGGAGACAGCAGGCCAAACAAGGGAGGCCAGAATGAAGGCTTTGGTTGGAACGAGCAACCGAACACATTGTTCCGAATTAAGAAATATTATAATTATACAATGCCAAATTCGATATTAATTTAAGCTGGACACTATGTTTTTTTTTATATATATATATAATAATCAGGGCATGACGCCTTAAAAATTATATTAAACAAGGTAATGTTAACCCAATAAGATTATAATACAAATTGGAATATAAACTCGATGGGGGTCACTAAGAATCCTGCTATCACTATGAAGCAGCTGCTTTGTTTGACCGAAATTAGCTAGCCAGTCTGCAGAATTGTTGGCTTCCCGGTATGCATGCTGAACTTGAACATCCTGTTCTCTAGACAAAACACTCTCTTGCCTTGGTGATTAAGGCAGAGTTTGCATCTGCTTTCACATATTCTTTTAAGAGTAAAGCAACTAGCACTGCAGAATCCGTCTCTAGAATCAATCTGCGAAGCCCATTGACCATGCCAGCTCTAGACCAGTAACCACTGCCCATAGTTCTGCCTTGACAGAAGTGCACAAGCCAGTGTTAACCGCAGAACCCTTGATCCAAAACACAAATTAAGGCAAATCTCTTCCCT
>Ga0325405_1002528_pt1 | contig 18822 bp, 10 predicted proteins | sample PopdelMetagenome_21_FD_205663 | JGI IMG/M metagenome (GOLD analysis project Ga0325405, IMG submission 205663) | Populus deltoides microbial communities from Bellville, Georgia, United States - Xylem-Control-R2 | ecosystem: Host-associated > Plants > Phyllosphere > Stem > Wood/Secondary xylem...
AATTTATATTTTGATATATAATATTATCAATTTTTTCTCCAATCATATACAAAATTTTGAGAATTTATTTTAATATTTTATTTAAATTTTCTTTTAAGATCATAATGAATTTTTATTTAAAAAACAATGTTTGGAATTTGCAAAATTTCTCAACATTTGGTTGGTGCTCGGAAAACCAAGTGTTTTTTTATGATAGAAAAAAAATTTGATCCTACTATAGTGTTGCATGAGCGAATGAATTTAGTTAAAACTATTAGCTCTAAAAAAATAAAAGGAAAAAGTCTTGAGCCTCCATCCAGTTAGGATATATTTATTAATATAATTCAAATTATTTTTTAAAGTTTTTTTACTTGAAATTGATATTTTTTAATAATAATTTTTTGATAATTTTAATATGATAATATCAAAAATAAAATAAAATCTAAAAAAAATATTTTAATATATTTTTAGTTAAAAAACAGCATACCGAACATATACTTAATCCACAATTGAACTGAGCATAGCTGTTACAGTCGGCCTTGAAGTTTCCGGCGATAAGCCCAAAGGGCTGAACACTTATCTCAACCCATAAGACCCATCGCACGAAGCTTTACCCATAACCGGAACTTCATTTCCGCGGACATGGGCCGGGGACTTTCCGGGGTCTCAAATCATGACCCAACCACTATTTAACCGTAAACTATTTTCTTTTCACAACAGAAAAACAAACCACCGACTCTTCAGTTTCTCACTTACCATTCAATGTTTACCTCTCTCCAGGTATTCTCTCTCTGATTCTTGCTTGTCTATTTTTTTTTTCTTGTTTAGTGCATTTGATTGATTGGATTAGCTTCAGTTTAGTTGCTTAGGGTTTCGTTTTGCGTTTTTATGAATCGTAAATTATTATTTGGTTAAAATAAGTCTTCAAATTCTCAATTGTCTTACAGTATTGTGGAGATGAAAGAAAGGAATAGTAGTAGTTCGACGCTGAGACGAATTTTAGTTAATTGTGCTGCCCAGGTTTGTTTTGTTTAGAAGATACAAGTTTGATTTATAGCACGGTTTTGGTTTCTTTGATAGAAGTGAAGGAAGTGTTCTTTTGGTAGGCAAAAGAATACGGAGGCTGTGTTGCGGCAAAGGTTCCGGAAATTGAGCGGGATATGTGTTTGAAAGAATTTCTTGCTCTAAAGAATTGCATGCAGAATACCGTATGAAACTCAAATTTTTCAAGAAAATGAAAACATTCTTGCTTTTCCCATTTTTCTAAGGATCTGATCAGATTTTTGTATTTCCTTTTGCTTGGCAGATTAGAGGAAAGGCTTGAGGTTCTCTATCTTGGATATTTTGTGGGCAGACACTGAATACTGCAAGCGTAAGTTTAATAGCTTAAATTTGAGAGGTGAAGGATTTGGTTTGGTTATGTCTGGGAAAGCATCCATCTCGCAGCTTAGTGTTAGTTCAAGTGGGTCTGCTGGGTTGTCACATGTTTATATTCAGCACCCTCCTTTACGATGTAATGTTCCAGGATCAAGGGGTTTATTTTATGATGATGGGAATAAGCTATTATGCTCCCCCACATCTGATCGGGTAATCTGATGTTAAAATCAGTTATTCAAAGTTCGTTTGCATTATCATGATTTTTTAAAAGTGATTGTTGGTTATTTGTTTCAAAATTAATTTGTTTGTCCTTAATTCAGGTTTTTTCATGGAAAGTTGCTCCCTTTGATCCTCTTGTTGCACCTACCTCTGATTTGATAAGTGAAGGTCCTATCCTATCTATTCGGTATTCTTTAGATGTGAAGATCATAGCAATCCAGAGAACCAGTCAAGAGATCCAGTTTTTTCATAGGGAAACTGGACAAAACTTTTGTCACAAATGTAAGCCAGAGTCAGAGAGCATACTAGGGTTTTTTTGGACTGATTGTCCACGGTGCCATTTTGTACTAGTAAAGACCAGGTAAGAAGAAACTTTTATTTTGTTTTATGTGGCTTTTAAAAGAAGTTAAGCATTTTTGTTGGTCTTCAATTTGTTTGCTCTTCAATGTGTTTATTTGCCTTAAATTCTTGCTGAGGCAAAAAAAGAAGGAATCAATTGAAACTTGTGTATTGTGACAAGGAAATGGATTTTGTCTTTATGTTCTATTTGAACCTCTATCCAAAAAGTTCTTGGAGAGTTTCAACTTTCAAATCTACCCTGATCCTATTTTGATTCCTACACCTCGCCACCTCAGCTAATGACCGAAAGGTGGTCATTTTTCCTAGTTAGGCTTTTAACCTAGTCTGATTTATACTTGCGACAATAGATGACTTGCTTCATGTATTTTTCTTGGATAATGAGTTTGTGTTGAATATAATAATAATGACCTGGTACTTGCATATCCTCAGAAAATTTCCATACCTCACTTTCTACACATTTGATGGGTTTGTTACAGCAGAGATTGGGAAATTCTGTTTTCCAATATACTAAAGATTGAGATCTTCATCGCAGAATTCTCTCATATACATAGAAGACCCCTGAATATGATTCGGAGTTTTATCTATATTACGGGCGTTGTATGTCATGGAGATTTCTGCACATGACCATCTGTTAAAAAAAGAAGAAGAAGAAGAAGAAAAAGGAATAGAAAGTTTCTCTAGTAATAGCGTCTTTAGTAACACTCCTATTCGATTTTCTCCAGGCTTGATTCAATCTTTTTTATGCCATTAAGATCTTCCCTTTTGATTTCACTAAAATGAAGTCTTAATCACAGTGGGCTGGATTTGCTTGCCTATGATGCTGAATCAAAATCATTTCAATTGGTAGATACAAGGAAAGCGAACGTGAGCTGGTATGTATATACACATGAGAGTCGCTTGGTTCTTCTTGCTTCAGGAATGCAATGCAAGACCTTCAGTGGATTTCAGGTATGCCAAGAATTTTCATCACTGGCTTCAACTTTAATTGGTTCTTGGCTGAATTTGTTGGGCTGTACACTTGTACATAACATTTCTGGAAATTAAAATCAAGCATACTGCCTTGATTTCATATGCAATGATTTCTGGAAAGAATGTCAAGAAGATGCTACCTTATTCATATCTTAGGACATGTACAAGAAGAGCTTATAGAATTGTTGATGTTTTGAGATTCTATCAGTTAAAGCTGATTGATGATTGTGGGCATCTTCTTTAGTTGAAGCTTCTTCTGAAACTCTGACAACATTGTATTTTATTTTGTTCAGCTTTCATCTGCTGGGATTGTTTGCTTGCCAAAGTTTGAGATGGTAATGGCAAAATCTGAGGCTAACAGTAAGCCTGTCCTAGCAGCTGAAGATGTCTATATTGCAACCATGTAGGTTTTTTGGTAGTTTGATTGCTATTAGATTAATACATATAACTTGGTCATCTACATTGTTCCCAAGAACAGAATGATTTGTTCGCTTATACTAATGTTAAAAAATCTCAACATTGTCAGCTATGGGAGGATATACTGCTTGCAAATTGATAGAGTTGCAATGCTACTTCACTCGTATAGGTTTTATCAAGATGCTGTTGTGCAGCAGGTAATTCCTTTCTCTAATTTCCTTTTCTCTGTTACTGATAACCTTGGATATTGCTTATTGTTATGACACAATTTTTTGGGAATAATAATTGGGTTATCTTAGTTTCACCTAATTTGCATTCAAGAACAGAACTGATCAAAGTAGAATTTTGGAGGTAACTATAGAGCTGAGGAGCATATGCTTTGTTGCACTCTATTAAATATGTGAAAGATTGAACTTGGGACTTTCCTGTGAGTTAGCAGTTGCATGCATGAGTGTACCAGCACCTGACTTGGCCCTGTTTAATGTTTGGGTACCTTTTCATGGATCATAGCATTCAAATAGTGACGGCCAACTTTATGAAACTCTCAACTCATCCAACTATTTTGTGCCTCATCATGTCAACTAAGTGCTAGACTTGCTACAAAATCAATACACAAATCAGTTTCTAGAATTGAAATGGTAATGTGCCTTTTTTGCAGGGTTCCTTGCCAATATATTCAAGCAAAATTGCTGTTAGTGTGGTTGATAATGTACTTCTTATCCATCAAGTGGACACAAAGGTTGTTATACTCTATGACATATTTGTAGATTCTCGAGCACCCATTTCTGCTCCACTGCCTCTACTATTTAGGGGGTTCCCCAGGTCTAATGCTTCCTCCTCTCGATCTACCATAAAAGATGGTGAAAGTCCAGAGGCCAACATAAGTGATTCTGAATCAAACATTTATGGAGATGACTGGACATTTCTGATTCCTGACCTTACATGCAATGCTTCCAATAAGCAGTTATGGAAAATCCATTTAGACTTGGAGGCAAGTTAAATCAGTTTGATGATGAATTTTTTTTTTTCATGTGTTATCTTCTAATTAGATTCTTTTGGTTGCAGGCAATTTCTGCATGTAGCTCTGAAGTTCCATCAGTGCTTGTGTTCTTGCAACATAGGAGGTTGGAAGCTAGTAAGGTGGAAGCCTTTCTTACATTTTGATAAGCTCATTGGTTTTTATAAGGGACACATAAGAAATTTTGTTTCCCGAAGAACATGATAAGTGATTTTGAAAAGAATAACATATATGAGAATCACTTCAAGAGAAATAAAGTGGATATATCTTTTATGCCTTATATAATTCATTCAACAGCCTTTCTTAAATTTGAGCACTTACTGATTTGCTGGAGTTGATTGTTGTATTTCAGGCTAAGCAGCTGTGCTTGGCAATTACACACAACCTTATCTTGGAAAGGAGACCGGTCTTAATGGTTGCCAAGGCAGTAGAAGTACTGATTGCGTCTTACTCCCAGTCACTCAAAACAGGAAGTTATCTCAAAGGAATTAAAGGTGAGAAAACCTCACATTGTTGGGGGACACAGATTGTTAAACCAAGATTTGGTGCCCATGCATCTACAGGAGAAGTTTATTGACATGGAACATCTACCAAATGCCAATCTAGTGCCTTAGTTGACAATGAATCTCTGAATAGATCTTTATATTTTTCTATGTCAGACACTGAAGACAATGTCCAATTCAAATCAATAAAAACAAACCGAAAAGTGAACAAGGAGAAATTATCAGGTGGTGCTGAGAGTTCTAGCACTGAAGTTCACACATCATCTTCACAATCGCAGCATCTTAGACCAACTAACAGCCCATTAAATGCTAGTGTTTCTGAAAGGCAAGAGTCTCAAGTTACTTCTCCAGCAATTTCACCCTATGAGATGTATAGCCTTGTGTTTGCTCCAGTTGAGGAAGAGATGGTGGGAGACTCCTCTTACTTCGTTGCCATCATTGTTGAGTTCCTTCGTAGGTATGTCAATTTTATATTTGATTCACGGCTCTGCAATGTTTCTAGGCTTGGACTCTTACATGTGTTCCTAATGATATTCTATTTTAATCAACCTTCGCTTTTGCGCTTGTGCAAATCTTCTTTATAATATGGAAGTGAAGAACTTTAAGCCACTCTGGTTTTGCAGCTGTTGTGTTAGCAAAACTTTCAGGCACAACATGAAAGAATGACACTGCCCCTTGCCTAGTATGGGCGAGCTCCTGTTACAGATATATATATATATATATATATATATATATAAAGAATTAAATTGAAATGAATAATGGAGTTTAACACTAATGCAGGTATATTTGCTATTATTATATTATAGAATACATAAAAAATTGTTGACTGAGTATCAATTTCTCATATGGACCAGTCCAGAAAACAGTCAAATTGGTGGCTCTCTTTCATCCATTGGACTGGGTAACTTTGGTTTCTCAAATTCTGTTATTAAAATGATTCATGTACCTATCAGGTAACTTGTGCCAGGAAAGTGACTGGAAAAGATGAACTTGAAAGTATTTAGGAAATGTTGATATTGTTTTTTTTTTTTCTTTTTATCGTGCATGTGTTCATAACTGCTTGTGTATATTAGGTTCACACCCAATGACATGTTTGTTTCCAATGTTGCAGTGCAAGTTCAGTAAAGAAAAAAGTTCAACCAAACATCTATGTGTTGGCAATACAACTTCTAGCACGCAATGAGCGATATGCAGAACTCTCACAGTTCATCATAAACAAGGTTTTGAAACATCGTCTAAAAATGTGCTTATGAAGTAATGAAATCTCCTGGATAGTAATGAAAGCTCTCTATTTTATTTTTTAGCCTTTTTTGTCTTAACGAGTGCAACTATTTCATTACAGGTTCTTCAACCCTCAAAAGAAGTTGCAATGCAGCTCCTAGAAGCAGGCCGTCAAAATTCCCAGGTTAGGAAGCTGGGTCTAGATATGCTGAGACAGCTCTCTTTGCATCATGACTACGTGTTGCAACTAGTGCAAGATGGATATTATCTTGAAGCCTTGCGTTATGCTAGGAAGCACAAGGTAATTTTTACCCTACCAACTTTGGGTATAGATGTAAATATGATATTATATTTTTAACTTAACCAAGGTATCGATTTGTACTAGATAAGTAGTTTTTCAAACCTTTGGTATGGATGCAGCACTCATTTTTGCAGTCATGATCATGCTATTTACATTCTGTTCACTTTGTGGGTGCTTTTAGTGTTCAGTGAATCAATTATTGTGAGAATTTTTTTGTGTGCTCTTTTTTATTGAGAAGATATGGTGTCATGCTGAATAAAATCTGCAGTGTTTTTGTGTGCTCTTTTTTATTGAGAAGATATGGTGTCATGCTGAATAAAATCTGCAGTGTATTTAACTGAACGAAGTGAAAATGTCTTTAGTTGCTATTTTTCTTAATCAATTTTATCTTAAACCACAATGTTAGATGGAATGATTTTTCAACGTTCCTAACAAAACAACCCATTCATTGTCCAGGTTGTGACTGTCCGCCCCTCGTTGTTTCTGGAAGCTGCTTTGGCTTCTAATGATTCTCAACTCCTTGCTGCAGTGCTGAGATTCTTTTCAGATTTTACTCCAGGATTTAAAACCACTTCCGACTGCCATACCTACAATCGGATTCTCAATGAGATGAACTCAGCTGTAGCTGTTTGAATGTCAACCTGGTATCCAGTTGTAACTCTTGAACGTTAAAACAACAATTACCAGAGGATAGCGGCAGGAAATACTTTCATGTTTACCTTTTCTGTTGACCCTGCGTCTTTTTGTTCGAAACTTTGAGATGAAAGGGGTTTTGAATTTACAGTTTGATGCATATGCATAAGATTTCATACATGGCCAACAAGATTTTCTTGTTCTCTCTTTTCTTTGGGTCTGAACTTTTTGAAGGTGTTCATGTTCTGATGGACAGGGTGTCCAAAATCCAAATTAGGGCATTGGATACTTTTTGATGCTGTGTGGGGTAAAAATTGCTTTGACCTTGCATCCTCAGAGCAAGAGAAATGTTCGAGCTCGTCACCTAAGAACCATTATAACAATCTTTGCTGAAGCAACTTCATTTTCAAGCTTCATCAACCGACTTGTAATTAGTTGAACTATCCAGCCATTGATGAAGCTCATCGTATATCTAAAAGCATTCAAGCCTGTGCTTTGTCTTTGCTTGATCAAGATTTAATAATGATGATTGTTATTACAATTACGATCTCACTAAAACTGATTGCATCTTTTTAAAAAGAAAAGGAAAAAGAAAACTGAAAGCATCTTTAAGTTAAGAGAGGAGAAACTGTTAGGGCCCATGCCTTTAGCTTATTCATGTTCTAATCCATACAAAGCAACATGATGCTTGCAATTCATTAAAGAGAAAAAAAAACCCATCATGCTGAGCATTTCATGTTTGTTGAAAATATACATTTTAGTCAGTTTTGTTCAAGTAATTGGGAACCAGATTTCATTCAAATATGCAAAGATAAGACTGCTTTCATGGCATAATCCACCATCCTCTCCATCAATTTCTTAATGGAAAAAATAATTCTGTTCAGGCAATAGCTTTGATTATATAGTAAAAAACTTGAACCCTAGTCCCTCTCTTCTTCTTCTTCTTCTTTCTCACATGTGCACCCTCCTCCCCTCTCTGTTATTGCTATTGCTACTCTCTTAACGTTAGTATGCACTACATCTTACCCAAATTCTTGTTTCGTCATCACAAAGTAAACAAAAAAAAAAAATGCTTCTTTTCTCTTTTTCCTCTTTAAACAATTGAAGCTGTGCCTTATACGTTTTCTATTTCATGGACCCCTAGCTAGTCCCACCACTCATACAGTAAAGTATTAATGTATATAAAGATGGGGATGATATTATCTGGATGCTTGCTTCCATCTATTAGTAATGATTTCTAAGCAAAGTAGAAGCAAGCAATGTTGCAACAAATGATATGAGAAATAGCTCAGCAAAAGGTTCATAATTAATTAGGGAATCTTTTTCTCTTTATGGTCAACCTCTTTACATTTGGGATGACAGAATTTATTATAAAGCTTTACATAAATAATTACTTGTTTTGTCGTTTCTCCAGGTGAGGACCATCTCGATTTTTCGTTTCTTATCTAGCTAACTAATCTATGGTCTTGTTCCTTAAAACATAGAAGACACTGCCAAGGTCCTGTTCTCCATTAATGTAGCATGGCAGCATTGAGCACTAACCCCATGAATATCTGACAGGAAAAAAAGATTGATCACACTGCTGATGGAGAAACCCGATTAAATTGGACACCTCCGATTAGTGGAGGAGTGCAAACAATATATGTAATGCTACCCAAAATGCGCGCGAAATATAATAAGAAAATTGAGAAAGAGGAAGATAATAACATTTTTTGATGTTATTAAATCAGTAATTTAACTCCTTTGATGTTGTCCTAGAGAACTTGCTATTGAATTTCCATTCCCACCCCTTGAAAAACGAGAGATAGGAGGAAGATACTAACATTTTCTGATGAAAGACCGAGTGATCTTGATGACAAGTTCCATGCATGAAGTCTCTTTTTCCTTCCATATTGTCGTGCATGGCACCATTTTGTAGGTAAACTGTAAGAGTATCCAATGATGATAAGTCGCATTCTGCTTAGAATGAGATGTTTCGTTTTCTTTGTTTTTATTTCTGTTTTCTATTGGATTAAGTTTAGCCGAAGCAATTGGAACGTGTATGCTATGTTGACCACTCAAGAATCAAGAAGATGATGATAGCCACCTAATGCCATATATGTTTCCCTTTTATAGATCATTTGATAAAGATAAAGATGGGTTTCGGGTGATAGAGATGGAAAAGCTTGCGATCCCTTTATTTGTTAATACCAACTTTATTATTATTTTGATTACACCGCCAGCCGAACACCATCACTCGTTGTCTCGAAAGAAAGAGAATGTTACGGTGCTTCCAATGATACGATAGAAGCTAATATTTGGCTTTTAGAAAATGTCACACATGCCAGCCAACAGGTGCATATTTTGCATGTGTCATTCACTTTTTATTTTTAATAATATTTTATATTTATTAAAATACCAAATTGTCCTTCAACTAACCTAATAATAACAAAAACACCAATATGAAAACCTGAAAAAACTTTTGAACACTAGTTTACAATTTTGTTTCTTTCAAAGATATTTTAATCATTTCATTATGGTTTTAAAATATAAAAAGACTCATTTGTCCCCTATCAATTTGATATTAACTAATAGATCTTACGAAAAGATTTCAATGCCCCTAATATCTAGTTCAATGATTTTAGATAGGAAGGGAAAAACCATCATCACACTGAATTAATAGGAACCCTGAGTCTACATGAACAATATTTTTTCAAGGGATTTTAGCTTTGGTTAATGTTTTTGTTGTCTCGACCTCTTCCTTATAAATAAAACGTGTACATAAATGCACACGTCCCCACATACATGTGTGTTGTGTGTGTTGTAATATAAACACATGCACACACTTCAACCAATTATTCTATGTCATATCATAATAATCTCCACTTTAACTTGAATTACATCAAACTATATAAACAAGATATCTCTATCGGATATTTAGTAATGGTTGCACTCTTTTTATAAATATGAGCACACTATTCTTTCAATGTTAATAAAAGAGGTAATGGCTCAATGACTTGAACTTTTTTAATCCATGTATAGAATCTTCTCTATTTGATTTCTTGAACTTTTCATATTATTGAACGTATATTTGTTTTTTACTAAAACCCTATCTTTCATCTTGTAGACTCTCTTACAACCTGTAACATTCTTCTTTTTTTAGGTAATTTAACTAATTCCTAAATTTTATTTATACACATTGATTCATATCTTCTAACATAGCCATCATCCATCTTTGTTTATCATCATTATAAATGGCTTTCTAAAAATAAAATGGATCTTCATTACTTTCCACCAATGTAAAAGAAATCATGTCATCAAAGACATACCTTATATGATCTTTCCTATCACATCTCTCTCTACCTATAACAATATTATACTGCTCTAATGGTTGTTGTTCTAATTATACAATGTCGTGTCGATTACTATTATCTTTTAACTACAATATCTCATTATCAAATTCCACTTGGATAGGTTGTATTCCTCTTAAATTCATTATAGGCAATCCTAAATAATCTTTCTTTAATATATAGGATTAATCAAATTTCATATCATAATTGACAATCCTTTTATTTGCAACTAATCTGGAAGTTTGTAACCTTTAACATCTTGCTCATTTTTGTTTATAAAAGAGTTTGTACCTTTTAACACCTTACTCTTTTTTATGAAAAATGAGAATTTTATCAATCAACTGATTTAGCCATGAAAAACATGGCTAAACAAAAGAAGAAAAGTATTAAAATATGGGCTAGAAAACATATAAAACAAAACAACGATCATGCAAACTTAACCACCTTCAATGTTTATTTAAAAAAAAGATAGACAAATCAAGTAAAATATAAATTTATGAAAAAGGACTATAACCATGTAACCAAATCAATTTATCTATGAACTCCCTGCCTAGCCAAATAATTTGCTGCATTATTACTTTTATTATGAATATGTGTCAAAATCACAGGAGAGAGCCTAAGACAAGCATTGGAAATGTCATTAAAATCATCTTGTAACCCCTATAACCTCTTGGAATTGCTTTCTCTTATCCAAGGAATTGTATTATATGAATTGGACTCCATAATCCAATCCTTAAAGAATATGTAACAACAATCAGTATTTAAAAAGAATTGGATTCCCTAATACATGTTGAATAAAAAAGATATAAATAAATTTTTCTTCGTGGCATCTTAGAACACCCTCAATACCCTAGGGTTTAGACTTGTCATTTATAGATGCATTTATATTCCACTTAAGCATACCTTGAGGAAAAGGAGTCCATAATAACTTACTATGCACTTTTGCTTTATTTGTCCATGTAAGAATATCATTGATGATCTAAGTAAGTCTATCCTGGTATAACAGAAACTTCTATCATAATATTTTACCTATGTTGCAACTCTATTGAAAAGTAAGTAATATATATAATCCCATATGGTTTTCACCTTACTAAAGATCAAATTATTGTACGCATTCCAAATAGACCAAATTATTTCAAATAAAAACAAAGACAATACCTTTTTTTTGCATAGATCCTAAGATCATTTTATTTCACTATAAGTAAAATCATACAAAGACTTTGGTAAGATCCTTTGTTGGCCTAACCAAGCCACCACTTGTTACCATAACATCTCATAATAAAGAAATACATGTTTTGTAGTCTTAATTTTATTTTTACATAAAGGCAACTTAAATTATTCATTTGTAATATACCTCGTCGATGGAGAAAAGCTATTATAAGTAGTTTATCCACAATGGCAAGCCAAAGATTAAACTCAACCTTAGAAAAGCGAAAGAGGAACACAAATTGGCCTAAAATGGTTTATCTCTAGGAAGAAGAATTATCTCAATACATGTTGAGTAACTTTTTAACAAAAAAAAATCTTTCAGATCTGGTTTCCAAATCTTTTTATTTGTAGCAATTTGGATTAAAGAAACCCTAAATAATGGTTGTAAAAGTCTCATTTCCTTTTTCTTTTCCTAATCTCATGGTCTTCTTTTTCATGATAAGGACCAATCCCATGTAAAGTCATTCCATGTTCCTATTACAGATAGTAAAGCATTTCTATTTATACATACAATACAAAGACTAGGTAAAGACTAGAAAACCTGTATTTGAGAGCAAAATCTCCTAACTATTTTAAAGTCCAAAAAATGTTTGTGCTTTATTTTCAACAACCACTGAAATAATTTTTTGTAAACCAATAAGACAATCATCCACACTATTGAAAGTATCACAAATATCATTCTAAATAGGTGAAAAAGTTCTTGTAAATCTTGGAACCACTCCAATATTGTCAAGTTGGTATTATATATATATATATAGAAGTCCTCCAAACTATTGAAACATCAATATTATATTGTTATAACTATTTAAATAGCATTACTTCTTCTTTTCTTTTTTTTGTCATAATAGACCCAACTCTTAATCTCCCTCTAGTTTTTGACACAACTAAGAAATTTCAAGCTACCTTATAGATAAATTGTTTATTTATATCTTCATCCTTTAAAAATCATCTTTGTATGGAAACAATCTTCTTAGCTACACCAAATAGAATTTTAAATAAAGATATATAGTAAAGAGAAAGATTGGACAACATTAATTTTAACAATTAAAGCCTTCCATCTACTAAGAGAATCATGCTTTTCTAAGTCCTGAGATGAGACTTAATCTTTTTCAGAATTAGTTTTCAAGTGGAGCATAGTCTCAGATTTGGTCCTATAGAAAGCCCTAGTTAATTCACAGATAAACAACTTGATTTACATCTCAAAGAGTTAGCCACTCTTTTAATAAATTCTAAATTAATATTAACACCAATTAAAAGACTTTTATGAAAATTAACTTTTAAACCTGAGTATAGTCAACACCAAATGAGAATAATTTTAACATTTTTAAGAGTCTCCATGTCATTTGGATAAAAAGATCATTGTATCATTGACATATTGAAGCAAATTTTACTATGCACTTTTAAGATATATTGAGTCTTGAATAGAGTCCAATATCCTTTATTATACCAAAAAGGATTGTTAAACCTTCTATAAATATATTAAATAGTAACTGTGACAAAGGATTCCTTTGTCGAAAACCTTTCTCCATGTGAGACTCATTAGACAACAAGCCATCAATAGGTATAGATAAATGTGTTGTTAGTATGTATTTCTAAATCCAAGAGATCCATTTATTTCCAAAACCCATGTAACCCATGACCTCACAAATAAAATCACAAGATACAAAATCAAAATCCTTTTAGAAACCCATTTTAAGGAGAAAGCTTTGAGCTTTCTCATATTATCTATCATTTCATTAGCCAATAAAGAACAATCAAGGATCTGCCTCTCTGAGATGAAAGCAGTTTGGGGATTCATTTTATCTCCTCAACAATAACATGTGTAATCCTCAATGACATGATTTTAGCAATGATATTATAAATCCCGTTCATGAGGCTAATAAGCCTAAAATCTATAAACTTATTAACTCCATTGATCTTTAGAATTAATGTAATCTAGGCATTATTAATACTTTTTTTTGGCATTCAGCTGGTTTTGAAAAATTCTAAAATTAGTAGAAACATATCATCTTCAATAAGTGGCCATGCTTCTTTTTTTTCATAGAATTTAAAATTAAAACCATTAGTTTATAGAGTTTTAGACCATTTATAAATCCACATTACCTTTTTAACTTCTTCTAATGTGATCTTCCTTTTTAACCAAATGAAAGAGTTAATACTTAAAGATTTAAAACATGTACTTCTCATATATTACCTAGCAACAATACCAGTATTAAACATATTAAAGAAGAAATTTGCAGCCTAAGATTTGATCTTTGAAGGAGTAGTGATAACATTTCCATCAATAATAATTGAACTAATGAAGTTCTTTCAGTTAGAAAAAGAATCCAATAGATGAAAGAATCTGCTAGTCTTATCACCCAACTTACACCACTTATTCCTTGCCTTTTGCCTTTAAAAAGATTTATAATGTATGTTTTAAGTCCTATAATTCAGAGTTTAAGTACCTTAACTCATTGGCTTCAACGTTAGTTAAACTCTTAACCTCATTTTTATTCTCAATTACTTTAAATCTGGATTTTACCATTTTAATTTTACTTTCTATATTCCTATAAGTGCTAAAGTTCCATTCACACAACTTTCTTCTCAACAAACTAAATTTCTTAATAAGGCAAAATTTGTGTGGCATATCAAAGCAAAAGACTGCCCACATCAACTCAAAGTTAGAATAAAATGAATTGTGCATCAGCCAACAATCTAAAAATTAAAAAAGGTCTCTTACCTCAATCTTTAATTTATTTATTTTTTGCCATAAACGATTGGAAAATGATCTGAAAGGCTTTTATCTAATCTGGTAAAACACCTAGGTGTGTAAAACACCTATCAATATGACACACCTATCAATATGCCTCATATAAAAACCTTTAAACCTTGCAAAGAAACCTCAATAAGTTCATAGTTATTCAAAAAAGATTAAAGGTTTCTTGCTCCTGCATGATTTAGAAACCCACTACTTCTCTTAGTTTTAATTAAAATGTCATTGAAATCACCTATAACATATCAAGGCATAAAGCAAAATTAAAAATACTGAGCTCCTCTCATAAGTTTTTCTTATCTTCTAAACTATCATTAACATACATTTAAAACTTGTTTCAACATGAGTATCAAACAAAGCAATCCACTAATAATTGAATTCGATGTCTGAAGCCTCAAAAGAATCATTATTCCATATGACCAATAAACCTCCAAATATATCTTAAGAGTTAACATGAGGATTATTTGACAATCTATAAACAAATTAAAGATTTTGTAATCCTAAACAACTTATTTTTTGCAATATAACAGACATCAAGATGATAACTAGTAATGACATTTTTAATCATTGACAAGAAGAATAGTATTTGCAGCAATGTTGTTGTTGTTATTATTGCAATGTTGTAATTATATATTTTGAAAAGACAACACAATTTCTATGTTTTTTTTATCTCTTTGCTATTTAAGAAGGTTGAACAAAAGAAAAATAATAAAAATCTAATTGCGTATTTACATTATATATGATCTCTTCATAATCAGTATAAAAACTTTAAAATTAATGATTGTCTCAAAACTTGCCATGATAGAATTGAAGGTTTACCATTACAAGCACTAAATTTCAAAACTTCAAACTAGAATTCTTGAGCACCATAAAAAAGCTTAGGTATGGCTAGTTAATAGAATTCAATTAGCATTAGGAATTTTAAATTAAACAATCCTTGTAAATCTTAAGGATTAAATAAATATTAAAATAAAAATAATTATTTTATAAAATTAAAAAAATAATGGGTTGTATTATTTAGTCCAAAATAAAAGGATCTCATTGAAAAGGAAGGATTCTCTTTTAATTTATCTAATACTTAACTGTTTTTTTTAATTTATTTCTTTTTATAAAGAATTTCATTTTCATGAGAACATAAATACACACGGGCATAGCATACTGCAACCGAAAGAAAAAACAAAGGAAGCAGCCAGTCATCACCGAGACAGAAGGATTATCCTCCAGCTGCAATTTGCAAATGAGTGGGGTGGTGGCGCAGCCCTTTCTCCTCTACCGTGGGACTCCTAGAAAGATTGTCTTGAACCATAAAGAAATGTAAAATCATTGCACTAGCATTGATTGCAAGGACTTTGCATGTTATCCAAGGCGATTCTTGGACCCGTCGATCCTTTCATGGGAAGCAATGACCTGCAAGTTACAAGCCATCAAGAATTTATCTGGTGCATGCCCGAACAAGTCAAAGGATGATGCTACAAGTTACCTGTTTCATGTTTCTGGTGTTCACAGCCCTGCTGTTACTTTCACTCAATTCTTATGTCCTGATGGACAAATTAAGCATTGTTGATGTGATTTCGAGCAGAAAAGGCACTAAATATATATGACCAAAATCTCAGCAAACCATGCATTCATTAATTTTAGTGGCAACTTATTTTATTTGATTCTAGTTTGGTAGCATGGCAATTTTTCTTGTATCCATAATCCTCTCTCTCTCTCTCTCTCTCTCTCTCTCTCTCTCTATATATATATATATATATATATATATATATATATATATATATATATATATAATATGAAAGGTTGTGCATGGTGAAGGGGTAAGGTGCAGGGATGCCACCATTTATAAAGGGTTTATTTGCCTCACGCCTAAAGAGTTCGGGTTGGAGTTACTCGTCACTGAAAAAAGACAATTTACAAATAGAAAATGAGAGCATAAGACAGTATTTGAGCATGAATTAATTTTAATTTATATGGTAGATGAGTGAAAGATGATACTTGAGCCACTCATTTCCCGCACCCCAAACATGCAAATTATTAATTTGATTTCACTTCACATCATTCTCGTCCCTACAATACTTTGTGTGTGTTTTTTTCTAAGAAAAAAAAAAACAAAAGATATATAAAACGAATTTCTATGACTTCAATTAAAGCCATCGAAGATGGAAAATGACATTTTCTTTTGAGAAAAACAAAAATTCTATTTTTTTTTTATCTTTCTTGGTATTCCAAAAAAAAAAAAACAAAGATGAGTGACCACAAAATGCCTTCAGATTAATAATTTATTGTCTTATATAGAAGTTAGCACTGAAATAATAGGGCCTGGTGTTGACAGAATCGTCATTTTCATTAACTTTGTAAGTTTTTTTGAAAATCAAGAACACAATATACACGCTCAAGCTTTATTACTTCAGGTGAGGTTGGATTTTTTTGTAATGTAAAAAAATATATTTAGATGATATTAATTTGTTTTGTAGCAGAAAAAATTTTAAGTTGTATAGAAATTGACTCAATATAACTTGAATGAATTTGTGGATCTAAAAGTAATTTATATAATTTATAAAAATATAATTTGACTAAAAAAATTAAGACAATATATTTTTTTAGTATTAACATAACAACATATTAGTTGATTTGGGTCAGTCCGAATTAACATATTAAATTCACGACTCGGATTATGATACTATAATAACCCCATATAAAATAAATCAAATTAAATTATAAAGTGTTATTCTCAATCAAACCAATATTAAAGGATGAAATTGAAAAAAAAAATCAATTAAAAAATTACTTAAAAAAATCGAGTTAACCAGTCAAACCCAAGACCCGGGCCATAAGACCAAGATAACCCTATGAAAAGCAAATCAATTAAAAAACAAATCAATTAAAAAAAGAATAAAAAAACAACATAATTCAATCTGTCAAACTCATGACCCGGGTCATCAGATCAAGATAACCTCATAAAAAAATGATAAAAAAAAAACCTAATTTAACTCGGTTTAACTTACCAAATCCGTTACTTTGGTCATAAGAATGAGATAACCCCATGAGAACAAATTAAAACAAATTATGAAACTCAATTCTTAATCTCTCATATCATATTCAATACTTAATGATGAAATTTGTAAGAAATTTAATTAAAAAAATAGCACAAAAAATGAGTCAAGTCAACCTGAGTTAACCTATTGAGTACTATTATTGGGTCATGAGGCCGAGATAACTTAATAAAAAACAAATATAAACAAATCATAAAACCTAATTCCCAATCAAATACAATATTAAATGATGAGATTGAGGAAAATAAATTTTTTAAAGGAGAAAAAACATGTCAATTGGGTTAATTTGCTAAATTCACAACTTAGGTCATGAGACGTGAACAACCTAATAAAAAAAGATCAAATGTTAACGGATCCATAACCCGGGTTATGAGACAAAGATAACCTCTTAGAAAGAAAATAAAAAACAACTTGATTTAACCATGTTTAAAATGCTAAAATCAACAACCTCGATCATAAGACTAATATATTCTAATAGAAAGTAAATTAAAACATATTATGAAACTCAATTTCTAACCGATCCAGAGTTGAATAATAAAATTAGAAAAAAATTCAATTAAAAATAAGATACAAAAAAAATACTCGAGTCTACTTGGGTGAACCCTTTAAGCATTATTTCTGAGTCATAATGTCGAAATAACATAATAGAAAGTAAACAAAATAAATTATGAAATATAATTCTTAATCAATAAAATATTAAATGATGAAATTGACAAAAAAAAATAATTAAAAAAAACTAAGTCAACCAAATCAACATGTTAAACCCTAATTCTCAATCAAACACAATATTAAATGATGAGATTGAGGAAAAAATTAATTAAAAAAGAGAGAGAAAAAACGAGTCAATTGGGTTAACCCACCAAACTCGGGGCTCGGGTCATGAGACGAGACGTGAGCAACCCAATAAAAAGAAGATTCAATGTTGATGGACCCATGACTCAGGTCATGAGACCGAGATAACCTCTTAGAAATAAAATAAAAAATGACCCGATTTAACCATGGTTAAAATGCCAAAATTGACAACCTTGATCATGAGACCAAGATATCCCTATAGAAAACAAGTCAAAATATATTATGAAACTCAATTCCTAACCGACATAGTGTTGAATAATGAAATTAGAAAAAACAAATTCAATTAAAAATAATATAAAAAAAATTACGAGAGTCTACTCAGGTTAACACTTTAAACATTATTTTCAAGTTACGAGGTCGAAATAATATAATAGAAAGTAAACCAAACAAATCATAAAGTATAATTCTCAATCAACAAAATATTAACAGATAAAATTAAAAAAACTGAGTTAATTAAATTAACCTATCAAACTCATTATCTATATCATAATAATTATTATGTTATAATTCAATAAAAAATAAATTTAACATTAAAAAATAATTTTTTTTAAAACACATTATTCGTAAAGAAGAAGAAGCAAAACCGTAGTGATTTATAAGAAGAGTACAGTAAACCTATGTCCCTGAATA
>Ga0325405_1002529_pt1 | contig 18815 bp, 22 predicted proteins | sample PopdelMetagenome_21_FD_205663 | JGI IMG/M metagenome (GOLD analysis project Ga0325405, IMG submission 205663) | Populus deltoides microbial communities from Bellville, Georgia, United States - Xylem-Control-R2 | ecosystem: Host-associated > Plants > Phyllosphere > Stem > Wood/Secondary xylem...
TGGTGATGACCGCGCCTCTGCTGGTTCTTGCTCCCAGTGCAGAGAAGAAAACACAGCTACTGCTGGCGATGGGGAAGAGATATGGACGACTGGGATCAGCTGTTGGTGCAGAGACGAGACTGGTCGCCATCCTGGATTGCTGCTGCAGCTAGTACCTGCTCCTGGTGATTGAGGGGCTGCGAGTCAGCGATGGCTTCCGGAGCTGAAGACGACGCCGCTGTTGAAGCTGGAGACGGCTGTGTACTGGTGCAGGACTCAGAGAAGAGCTGTCTGTTTGGAATGTTAAGCAGAGCTCCTGACGCTAGCTGCTTGTGGCTCACGGTTTTGGCTGGTCTTAAGAGAAGTTGCCGGACCGTGGGGGAGAATCTGGTGGTGATGGGGAGAAGCCAAAAAGAAAGAAGGAGAGGACGAGGCTTTGGTTTTCTTGCTGTTCGGGTGATAGAGGGAAGATGTGTTTCGGTTTTGAGAATGGAGATGGAAAGGGCAGTGTGCGGCTGAAGGTGAGTGGTCGAGAGAGAGTCTAAAAGTTTGTGTTGATGAGCGGCTATGGGCTGTTTTTTAGACTGACGGGAAGGGAAAACTTTGCTAAGGGAAGGGGAAGGTCTGTGAAAAGAGAGATGGGGCTGTGACTTTAAATGGGGTTCTCTGGTTTTGCATGCAAGGGAAGAATGGAGATGGGGAACTAACAGAGAGGGGAGCTGCTACGTTTTGGAGGAGAGATGGCGATGGTGGAACGGCTGAGAGGGGAATGGGGGTTCTAGTGAAAGGGAGAGGGGATAGTGTATGGCCAGAGAGAGATCCTTGTTTCCTCTGAGGGAGGGGCTGCTTCGTTGTTTTTATTTTCAAAAGATGAGCAGGGGCTACGGGTTCTTCGCTAGAGAAATAGGGTTAGGGTTTTTCTATTTTCCCTCGATTTTTGTTTGTCTCTTTGCCCGTTGTCATTTTTTTTTGTATATGGCTGAATGTTCATTTATATAGAAAATCTTTACACGTTCTATTTAAAGAAATATTGCAATAATTATTGTAGAGATTGTCTTCTATAACCAGCACCAACAAATCCTATATATATGGTATTTTTTAATGCAGTGATTATTTTCCATAACTAGCACGAATCAAATCATATATCTATGATATTGCAGTAATTATATATGATTCAGTAATTATCTCCTTGATATATTGCTTCCTTAACCCTGATGCTCTATGTTCTCGCCACATGTAAATCTTTATTTTTTTATTTTTTTTATTATTTAAAAAAATTATCAAAACATGGGTCAAAATTTGGGTAGCAACAGAGGCCACCAATTTCCCACCAGTGGTCGTCCCAACAATGATTGCTTCAGACGTGGTCGCTATTCTCAGCAGCGCGCTACTCCACAGTCACAGGTTGGGTCTTCTTTTCCTATACAACAGCAACATGTGCCTCCATTGGGGCCATTTACTTCACTAGCTTGGGCTGCTCGTCCCCCATCAAATGGTATTCTTGGCCCAACACCTCAATGGTGTCCCAATTGTCACTCAAGTCACCATGGACTTTCTCAATGTCCACATATATTTTCTGGTCCAAACACTGCCACTCTATTTGCTGGTGTACATTATGCTGCTGATCCAAACTAGTACCCAGACACAGGTGCAACTCATCACATGACAGCCATGCCCATCAATAATTCTCAACCTTATGGTGGGTCGCATAATGTCTATATGGGTAATGGGGACTCAATGTCTGTTTCCCATACTGGTAACCTTCCTTTTTCATTAGGCTCTTCCACCTTCACTCTAGAAAATGTCTTCCGTATTCCATCCATTCGTAGAAATCTTCTATCTGTTGCTCGTTTCACTAAAGATAATCATGTTTTCTTTCTCTTTGCACCTGACTTCTATCAAATCTATTGCTTACGCAATGGATGTCTATTGTTTCAGGGCCCTTGTAAAGATGGTTTGTATCCGCTTAATCTATCAAGTGTCTCTACTTCTCCACAAGCCCTTGCTTCCGTTCACTCCTCCATCTAGCACAATCGTTTAGGTCATCCGTCATCAAATGTCTTCGCTCGTCTAAGTCCTACAATTAATTCAAAATTGTCTTTTCCTTCTTTTTGTCGAGACTGTGCACTTAGCAAGTCTCACCTATTACCTTTTAATTCCAACAAAGAGACTGCTACCACTCCTTTTCATATTATACATAGTGATGTCTGGTCATCCTCTACCATTTCTGTAAGTGGTTTCAAATATTATGTTCTATTTATTGATGAATTCTCACGCTACACTTGGATTTACCCCATGCGTCGCAAAAATGAAGTCCTCACTCATTTTTAAACTTTAGTTGCCAAGATTCAAAACATCTTTCACCAAACCATTCAATTTCTTCAAAGTGATAATGGGACAGAATATGTCAATAATGCCTTTTCTTATTATTGTAAATCCTTGGGAATTCAACAAAGATTTTCTTGCCCCCACACACCATAACAAAATGGCCTTGCCGAACGTAAGTACCGCCATATTGCTACAATGACTCGCAGTCTCCTTCTCACTTCTGGTACTCCACATAATCTTTGGATTAAAGCTGTTTTAACCTCTGTTTACCTTATTAATCTTCTTCCTACACCCACTCTGGATTGGGATACTCCACATACTCGTCTTTATGGCAGCCCACCTTCCTATTCCTCTCTTCGGGTTTTTGGATGTTCCTGTTTTCCTCATCTTGGGTCTTATGTCTCTGATAAACTTTTGAGTCGTAGCATTAAGTGTGTCTTTCTTGGTTACAGTTCTCAACACAAAGGTTATCGTTGTCTAGATCCTACCATCAGTCGTGTCTATATTTCTAGGCATGTTATTTTTAACGAAACAATTTTTCCTTATAAACAGTTGCAGGCACATTCAGTTCTCGACGCTGGCTTATTGGAATTCACACTTTTGTCTAGCTCAGAACTCCCATAGCTTGCTCCTTCTAATCAAAATCCACCTGCTGAGAACAACAACTCTCCTCATCTTGTGTCTCAACGAGAGCAGCATGAAGTGGGTATTGAATTCCCGATTACAGCATCATCAGCTCCATCCCAATCTATGGCGTCCACCGCCGCCCCCATCCTCACTTATCAGCGCCAACATTCATTACATCCAGTTACTTCACAGATAGAATCCACCTCTCTTCTGTTATCTGCCCCTGATGCAACTGTTTCGCAGCTGGTCTCAAATGATCCTTCTCCTGTCTCTAATCCTTCAGCACCATCCACATCTTCATCACATGCTCCTCAGTCTCTTCCTGCGCCGCTCTCTCTACCCAAGAGTACACGTCTATAGCATGGTATTGTGCAACCTAAAATTCACACAGATGGAACTATCAAATATCCAATTCCTCGTGCTCTCCTCACTGTCATTGAAACTACAGAGCCCACATGCTACACTCAAGCTTCTAAACATGCGATATGGTGTGCTGCAATGACTGATGAAATCAATGTTTTGCTAAAAAATAAAACTTGGACATTGGTTCCTCCTTCTTCCTCTCAAAATCTTATAGGCTGCAAATGGGTATTTCGAGTAAAGCATAATCCAGATGGCACAATTCAACGACACAAAGCACGACTTGTGGCTAAAGGATTTCATCAACAACAAGGTATAGACTATACAGATACCTTTAGCCCTGTTATTAAACCTGCAACTATTCGTGTTGTGCTTTCTCTTGCTGTATCTAGAGGCTGGTCACTTCGTCAATTGGACGTGAAGAACGTGTTCCTTCATGGCCTTCTTAAAGAAGACGTCTATATAACTCAACCACCGGGATTCATTAATCAGTCATGACCATCTCATGTTTGCAAGCTCAACAAGGCCATCTATGGCCTCAAGCAAGCTCCCCGTGCATGGTTTCACCGAATGACATGCTTCTTATTATCAATTGGCTTTATTTAGAGCTTGGCTGATTCATCTCTGTTTGTTTTCCAACACGAGTGTCATACAATTTATTTTCTCCTCTATGTTGATGGCATTGTTGTCACCGGTAGTGATGATCGACTTTTACAAAGTTTTATTGATGCTTTAAGTCGGGGCTTTGACATCAAAGATCTTGGAAATCTACACTACTTTCTCGGTTTGCAGGTTACATCCCACAATAAAGGTGTTCATATCAGTCAACTCAAATATACATATGATCTTCTCGTGAAGCATGATATGCTGCTTAGTAAACCTGTGAGTACTTCGATGTCAGCAAAGGATACTCTCACTTCTAATGATGGTGCTCTCCTTCCCAATCCATCGGTCTTTTGGGAAATTGTTGGATCCTTACAGCACTTGACAATCACTTGCCCTAACATTGCCTTTGCTGTTAATTCTATTGCTCAGTTCATGAGTCAACCACGCATCCCTCACTTAATTGCTGCTAAGCGCATACTTCGCTACATCAAAGGCTCACTTGACCATGGCTAGTTCTTTGGTCCTCAGCACCATCCTACTTATCTTGCTGCCTATGCGGATGCTAATTGGGTTGGCTGTTCAGAATCTCGTCGTTCAACGTCTGGTTATCTTGTTTATCTTGGCATTAACTTGGTCTCTTGGTGCTCTAAAAAGCAACCTACCATTGCTCGTTCCAGTGCTGAGTCTGAGTATCGTTCTCTTTCCCATGCTAGTGCAGAGACTACTTGGTTAGCCTACTTGCTCTATGAACTTGGTGCTTGCATTCAGTTTCCCATTCTCTTGCATTGTGATAACCTCAGTGTTACGTACATGGTTTCTAATCCGGTATTCCATGCCCGCACTAAACATATTGAACTTGATTATCACTTTGTTCATGAGAAGGTTGCACTTGGAAGCCATCGTGTTTGCTTTATCCCTTCCATAGATCAACCTGCCGATCTGCTCACCAAGCCTCTTAACAAGAATCGTCATGTTCTTTTTACTCGCAAACTTGTTCGTGCAGGCCCGCCAAGTTTGAGGGAGGGTGTTAGAGAGATATCCTCTGCTAATTGTGTAACTAAAGAGAGATTTCCTCTTCTCAATCAAAACTGATTGAGTAACTGAAGATCAGTTTTGATTCTTAGTAATTATAGTTTTTAATGTTATTTACAATTCTTCTAACAGTCAAACAAATTCTCCTATATATATATAGCTGTATATTGTAAAACAGAGGTAATAAGAAAAACCATTTTCTACATTCAATATTTTTATACGGGCACTCATTATCCTGTCTACAAATCAAACCGCAAGTAAAAATAAGCAAATAAAACATTAAAAATTACTTACCTCCTGCTCAATTGCATCACCAATCATACAAGCAGCAGTCACAACTCTTGCACATCCATGTTCCCCACCTGTCATTACCATTGCTGCGAGTTGATGCATTGCAATAACAGACATCTTGTCAGCTGGCAACAGATCAAAATACGGAGCATAACCCTGCCTACTCTCCCCCGTTCTAATCAACTCCTGCTCTTTCGCAATTGCATCTGTAAAAGGCTCAAACCAACCAAGGAACAAACTCTTCATATATGGCAAATTAGGAGCCAACTTATGATCACACATATCCTTCAAAAGCTCCTTATATTCTTTCGTTGCCAGTTCCCATGCTTCCGCCTCAATCTTCACCTGCCTTCTCCTTAAGACCCTATGCTTCCTTGACCCTATTCCAGGGTTAGCATGTAGCCTCCTTCTCCAAAAGTGCTCCTCTTTCTCCTCTTCTTTCCTCATTTCTGGCTGCAATTCTCGCACTTCATCGGCACCAGACACATTATCTTCAACATCTGTTGATGACAATGCCTCAGCTACACTCACATACCCTCTTGGACAAAATCCACCACACGGATTCCCATTAGTACTATCACTATTTCTCAAAATTTGATTCTTAAGAGAAAGTTGGGCCAATTTGAAATAACAAAGAAAAATAATTTTGGCATATAATTTTATTAATCTTTATTGTTTGTAATTTGCAGAGCATAATTAGGAATGTAGAATTAAATTTTATAATTATTTTTGTCTCAAACCAGTTACAAACGACAATTTGTGTGTTTATATAGTTGTAAATATAAAGCTATTAATAATAAAAATTGTTGGTGCATCTAAGAGAAAAGTATAGAAGTTTATTAATTACTAAAGAAATACCTTCCGAAATTCATATTCTATTTAAAAGCATGCCTACCAAAGCGACAATTTGTTGTTTTTATAAAATCCAAAACATAAATTATATGTCCATACATTTTCTCTGTTTTTGTTGTTTTTATTTTTTTATTTTAAAATAATAATAATCAAACACCATTTTTTATTGAATTTAAAAATAGTGAGTGAACTTGGAGCAATCCAACCACAAATATAGAGGAAGAAAAAAACATTCAGCTTATTTACAAATCATTTTCAAAAGAAGGAAAAATGAAAAACTCTTTAATTCATTCATTGTATCAACTTGAAAAATAAGTCTTTGTAAAAAAAAAAAAATTATCTTGAGTTGCAAGATTTATGTTAATTCAAGAATAACTGAGCATTAATTTGGCAAATTGAATCCAAGATGTTCACCAAAGATATAACCTAAAATTACTACCAGCAAACTTTAATTTCCAATATTTCAGGGTTTTGACAGCAGCTAGCTGACTTGGGGCATGAAATGTTGCGTTGCACTTCGAAGGTGGTTTTCTGTTTTCGAGAAGGAAAAAACAAACACTTTTTACGTAAAAGTAACAAATTAAAGATCCGCCTTTCCTAATGATTTGAAGGTTGTCGGGTAGATTGTTTGTTTGTTTTTATATATTAAAAATATTTTTTTAAAAAAATTAAGTTAATATTTTTATTTAAATTAAGTTTTTTTATATTATTTTAATGTATTAATATCAAAAATAATTTTTTAAAAATAAAAAAAATATTACTTCAATATATTTTTAAATAAAAAACATTTTAAAAAATAATTGTTATAACAATAATATTACCACAATAATAAACATACTCTTAAAATAAAGAATTGTGAGAATTGTTTAGAATGATTAGCATGCATGCATACAGCTCGGTCGCTTGTAAGATCAATTTTCATGTATTTTGAATGTAAAATGCATGTCATTGGTATTAGAAAATAATATAAATCATATCTTAAAATCTCACTTAATAGTTTAAGGCACAGAGTTAAATTGGTTTTTTGCCCTTATATCAGAGTCTTGATAATCAAATGGTCACGAGTTCAAATCTCATCATCCTTATTTATTTAATAAAAATTAAACACAATATAATGTGGCCTTATGCAAATTCAAGTCCAAAATGCTTACACTTAAGACGGGTGTTAGAGAATAATATAAATCATATCTTGAGACCTCACCTAACAGCTTAAATTATTGGATTGAATTGATTCTTTGACAGTCAGTCAGGAGAAATTAGTTTTAAAGCGTAGTTATTGTATTTAAATTTTAATCCAAAATTAAATTAATGAGTTAAGATTTTGTTGAAAAATATATTTTTGCATGAATATTAATTATAACATGAAATATTAAAATACTTAAAATTAATTATAGATAAATAAAAAATTAATTTCAAAGAATTCTGAATGAAATTGATGAAAAAAAATTTTCATATTGATAAGAAATTATTGGTTTTATCTTTTAGAAATATATATTGTTTTTAATTTAAATCTAACACATACACCCAAAACCAGAGTTAAAAAAATAGGCAGACTAGCGATTCCAAAATAATGGTTGAAATTTTCCGGAGCACGGGCTTTCCGCCAAGTAAAAGTTTTAATATGGAAACAATCCTTCCATCCGCAAAACATGGGATTATCCTAAATTTAAGAAGAAAATCCATACATAGTAAAATGTGAATCTAATTACCCCAAACCAAAACCATGAGCAAAAACTGACGAAGATCTTCAAGCTAAAGCAAGTTAAATTCCTAACCAAAACCCAGGAGCTGCTGGAGCAGCTGCTGCCGCACCTGCTAGAGTAGCTGCTCATCGAGCTGCTCGATCAGCAGCTGCTCATCGAGCTGCTGCTGCCGCCATTGCTGGAGCACCTGCTGCTGAAGCTTCTGCTGCTGATCAAGCATCAGCTTATGCTCGTGTGAAGCCAGCTGCCACCAATTTGTGCTGCCAAAGTCAACAATGTTGGGCACCAATTGGTGCTATTGTCTTTTACAAGACAAAGACATGTATGCTTACCTATAAATAGACAGTGCATCCAAGCCTTAAATGCACCACAAAAGAAGAAGAGGAGAGCAAGAGAGGGAAAGTAATCCCATAAAATTATGAGGTATTTGTGAGAGAGTAAGTGAGGTGTTTTCTCCTAGTAATAAAGAGATTTCAGTTGTTCTCTTATTAGTAGAGAGAGGTTGTAATTTCCACATTACTTAGTAAAATCCTTCTATACTTGCCCATGAACGTAGTCATATTGGATGAACCACGTAAATTCTTATGTGTCTCATTTCTCATTTTATCCTATCCTTTGCCTTTTATCTTGTCGGGTTTGCATGTCAGTATTTTAACATTGGTATCAGAGCCTTCTTGGTTGGTGTTGTTAACACACAAAAGTTATTCGTGTATACAGTTACTATTCACCTATACAACACTATTCATCCATACGGTACTGTTCACATACGTTACTGTTGGCGTATAAAGAAAGTCAATGCGGTGATTAAATATAGTCTAGGAAGTTCTGTCTAAGGAGATTGAGTTTTAAGCGGGACCGTTTGTGACCCCTCCAATCTTTCCTGGAAACTTACTTAGTGAAGTATTATTCATACGATATATTTTTGTATAAGTTGCAAATCAGTGAAATGGTGATAGCTGAATAGATCACGGTGAATAAAATGACAGCAAAGTATGAGATTGAGAGGTTCAATGGGAGCAATTTCTCACTATGGAAAATGAGAATCAAGGCAATTTTAAGGAATGACAATTGCTTGGCAGCAATTGGGGATCGGCCCGTGGAGATCACTGATAATACAAAATGGAATGAGATGGATGGCAATGCTATTGCTAACATACATTTAGCATTAGCTGATGAAGTATTATCAAGTGTGGCGGAGAAGAAAACAGCTAAAGAGATATGGGATACTCTGACAAAGCTGTACAAGTCCAAGTCCTTGCACAATAAGATTTTCTTAAAGTAGAGACTTTATACCCTTTGAATGGCAGAAACCACAACGGTGACTGACCACATCAACACAATAAGAACTTTATTTTCACAACTCACTACGTTGGGTCAACAAATAGAGGAAAATGAACATGCAGAGCTTTTACTTCAAAGTCCTGATTCGTATGATCAGCTCATTATCAACTTGATCAATAATATCCTCTCAGACTATTTAGTCTTTGATGATGTTGCAGCCGCTATCTTGGAAGAAGAAAATAGGCGCAAAAACAAAGGAGACAGAAATAGTTCAAACCAAGCAGAGATATTGTTGGTGTCAAGAGGAAGATCAACGGAGTGTGGCTCTAGTGGGAGTCAAAGGTAAGGGAGGTCCAAATCAAGAAGTAAGAAGACTGTGAAATGCTACAACTGTGGCAGAAAAGGGCACTTCAAAAAGGATTGTTGGTTTAAAAAGGGTATAGAGAACACTGCAGAGTCATCAAAACCTCAAGGATGTGTTGCAAGCACCTCAGAAGATGGAGAGGTTTTATATAGTGAAGTAGCGACAGTCTCTACAGATAGAAAAGAGCTCACTGAGGTTTGGTTAATGGATTCAGGAGCAACATGGCATATTACTCCTAATCGAGATTGGTTTCATACATATGAACCCATCTCTGAAGGCTAAGTGTTCATGGGTAATGATCATACTCTAGAGATTGCTGGCATTGGCACCATCAAATCGAAGATGTATGATGGCTTAATTCGTACTATTTCAGGAGTGCGACATGTGAAAGACTTGAAGAAGAATCTTTTGTCCGTAGGACAATTTGATAGTCTTGGTTGTAAGATTCGAACAGAGAATGTAATCATGAAAATTGTTAAAGGAGCACTGGTGGTTTTAAAGGCAAGAAAGATAGTTGCAAACTTGTTTGTGTTAATGGGAGAAACACATCATGAGGCAGAGGCGTCAATCGCATCAGCCAGTCCTGCAGAAGAGAAGATGATGATGTGGCATCAAAAACTAGGCCACATGTCAGAGAAAGGTTTGAAAATTCTCTCTAATTAGAAGTTACTTCCTGGGCTTACAAAGGTTACTTTACCCTTTTGTGAGCACTATGTTACAAGTAAACAATACAGGTTGAAGTTTGGCACATCAACAACTAAGAGCAAATGCATCTTAGACTTAATTCATTTTGATGTTTGGCAAGCACTGGTTGTATCATTGGGAGGAGCAAGATACTTTGTATCATTTATAGATGACTTCTCCAGGAAATGTTGGGTGTATCCAATTAGAAGGAAGGCAGATGTGCTCGCAGTCTTTAAAACCTTCAAAGCGCAGGTAGAACTTGAATCTGGAAAGAAGATCAAGTGTTTGAGGACTGACAATAGAAGAGAATATACCAGTGATGAATTTGATAACTTCTGTTAACATGAAGGTATCAAAAGATAGTTCACAACAGTATACACTCCACAACAAAATGGAGTGGCAGAGCGGATGAACATAACTCTATTAGAAAAAAACAACAGCAATGTTGAAGGCTGTAGGTCTAGGAAAGTCATTCTGGGCAGAAGCAGTCAATACCGCTTGTTATGTGATAAATCGATCTCCGTCAACTGCAATTGAGCTAAAGACACCAATGGAGATGTGGACTGGGAAGCCAGCTGATTATTCTCGACTGCATATATTTGGAAGTCATGTGTACGTGATGTACAATACTCAAGAAGTTAGCAAGCTGGATTCAAAATCCAGAAAATATGTATTCTTGGTATATGCTGATGGAGTGAAGGGGTATCGCTTGTGGATCCTACTGCCCACAAGGTAGTCATCAGCAAAGATGTCATATTTGCAGAAGATAAAATGCAAATGGAAGAATATAATAGCATTTTAAAGGAGACTACAGCAGTCCGGATGGAAAATACTCAAAATCATACTTCTTCTGAAGTTGCACCAGAGCATGAAGAAGAAGAACAAATAGAGTCTAAAACTCCTAAAGTTCGACGGTCGACTCATGAAAAAAGACCACCGGCTTGGCACTCAGAATATGTTATTGAGAGCAACATTGCATATTGTCTTCTAACAGAGGATGGAGAGCCATCAACTTTTCACGAGGTTATCAAAAGCATAAATGTATCTATGTGGATGACAACAATGTAAGAGGAGATTGAAGCTCTACATAAGAATAACACTTGGTATCTTGTTCCGCTACCACAAAGAAGGAAGGCCATTGGCAACAAATGGGTTTACAAGATAAAACATGATGGCAATGATCAAGTGGAGCGATATCGTGCAAGATTGGTGGTGAAAGGATATGCTCAGAAAAAAGGAATAGACTTCAATGAGATATTTTCCCCGGTGGTACGATTTACTACAATCAAAGTAGTCTTGGCGACGTGTGCTATATTTGATCTTCATTTAGAGCAGTTAGATGTGAAAACTGCATTTCTTCATGGAGAACTTGAAGAAGAAGTTTATATGCTCCAACCAGAGGTTTTTGCTGAAATAGGTAAGGAGAACTTGGTTTGCAGGTTGAACAAATCTCTATACGGTCTCAAATTGGCGCCGAGGTGTTGGTACAAGAGATTTGATTCCTTCATAATTAGCCTTGGGTACAACAGACTTAGTTCATACCATTGTACGTATTACAAGAGGTTTGAAGAAGATGATGCTTTCATCATTCTACTGTTATATGTGGATGACATATTGGTAATAGGCCCCAACAAAGATCGAGTCCAAGAATTAAAGGCACAGTTGGCTAGGGAGTTTGATATGAAGGATTTGGGACCAACAAACAAGATTCTAGGGATGTAAATTCACCGAGACAGAAGTAAGAGGAAGATTTGGCTTTCTTAGAAGAGTTATTTGAAGAAAATCTTGCAACGCTTCAACATGCAAGATTGTAAGTCAATTTCCACCCCACTTCCTATTAACTTTAAATTATCCTTAAGTATGTGTCCTAGCAATGTAGCAGAGAGGATGGAGATGTCTCGAGTACTGTATGCATCAGAAGTGGGAAGTTGAATGTTTGCCATGATATGTACAAGACCAGACATTGCACAAGTAGTGGGAGCAGTTAGTCGATACATGGCAAATCCTGGTATAGAGCATTAGAATACTATTAAGAGGATCTTGAGATACATCAAGGGCACCTCAGATGTCGCATTATGTTATGGAGGATCAGGATTTACTGTCAGAGGTTATGTTGACTTAGATTTTGCTGGTTACCTTGAGAAAAGAAAATCCACTACAGGCTATGTGTTCATAATTGCAGAAAGAGCTGTGAGCTGGGTCTCTAAACTTCAGACTATTGTAGCGTTATCCACAACATAAGCTAAGTACATGGCAGCTACACAAGCTTGTAAAGAAGCAATATGGATGAAGAAACTTATGGAGGAGCTTGGGCACAAACAAGAGAAGATTCCTTTATATTGTGATAGTCAAAGTGCCTTATTGCAAGGAATCTAGCGTTTCATTCGAACAAAACACATAGATGTTCAGTATTACTTTGTTCGCGAAGTGGTGGAAGGTGGAAGTGTGGATTTTCAGAAGGTTCATACAAAGGAAAACCCAGTAGATACTTTGACCAAACTAGTCAACACTGACATGCACATATGGTGCAAATCCTCTTATGGCCTAACAGAAACGTAAGCAGCATGAAGATGACAAGTATAAAGGAGATAGAAGAATCATAAATGATCAAGTGTGAAGACTTAATTAAATCATCAAAGTCTTCAAGTGGGAGAATGTGAAGCCAGCTGGCACCAATTAGTGCTGCCAAAGTCAACAATGTTGGGCACCAATTCAGTGCCACTTGTAGCACCAATTGGTGCTCTTGTCTTTTGCAAGACAAAGGCATGGGTGCTTGCCTGTAAATAGGCAGTGCATCCAGGCCTTAAATGCACCATAAGAGAGAAGAAGAGGAGAGCAAGAGAGGGAAAGTAATCCCACAAAATTATGAGGTATTTATGAGAGAGTAAGTGAGGTGTTTTCACCTAGCAATAGAGAGATTTCAGTTGTTCTCCTATTAGTAGAGAGATATTGTAATTCTCACATTACTTAGTAAAATCCTTCTATACTTGCCCGTGGACGTAGCCAAATTGAGTGAACCATGTAAATTCTTGTGTGTCTCATTTCTCATTTTATCCTATCCCTTGCCTTTTATCTTGTTGGGTTTGCATGCCAGTATCCTAATAGTTCGAGCTGCAGCTGCTCTTGCTCCTCGAGCAGCTGCTGCAGCTCAGGTGTCAAACTGTACATGGAATCGATGTTACACATTTTGTTGGGCGTTAAAACTTTTTTTTATAACAAATTTATAGATAGATTTTTTCAACATGTTTTTGTATTTAAAAAATTCTAAGTGAAAAAAATATATATATAAATATAATCAAATAAATCAAGAATTATGTGTGTTAATAAGTAAAAAAAAAACAACTATAAACTATAACTAAAAATAAAAGTGGAAAAATCGAGAAACAAGTGTAGATTAAGATATTTAATTTTGAAAGATGAGATATTTACACGATTGTATTTACTAAATTTATTAATTAAAACAAGTTTTTTATTCAATCAAACAATAATAAAAATAGACATACACATTAAATTGATTGAATAAAATAAAATGAAAAAAATAATATACAAGGCTGCACATATTAGAAATATTATTTGAAAATAAAATTTTTTATTTTCAAGAATAAAGTTCATCTGTACAAAAGATTAAAAAAAATATAAATAAATCAGAAAAACTTTCTCAAAAATTAAATGTATAACTAAAATACCGTCATTTCAAAGAGGATCTCTAAACAACATAAAAAAAGAGAAGGGATGTTAATCTAAATATAATTTTTTTTAAAAAAAAACATATAAAAGAACAAAAAGAAGAAGAAGCAAAGGCCAGGTGTTGTTGGGACTAGGAAGTCAAGTCAGTCCAATTGCCGCATTTTGTTAGGGCCCACGCCCACTAACCTTTTTTTTGTGGCAAGATGTTTGTGAAAAAAAATAAGATGACGCTCTTTTACAAATTAGATATTTATTTCTCTTACAAAAACATTGAGCATGCATGTTTTTTTATGCAATTTTATACATAAAAAAATTTAAACGGTAAATTAAAAAACTTATACATACATGTAATCAAATAAATTGATAATTATGTGAATTAATAATTAAAAAAAAATATTAACGATAACTAAAGATTATTTTTCAAGGTATATTATGAATTTACGTGAAGTAGTTGATAAATCGAGCTACACACACAAAAAAGAAGTAATTATTACCTTTTCGATCCAGATGAAATCTCAACTTCACTAAGAATATCCATCCATCTTTGTACCTTCTCCTCGTTTTGCCTGGGATTTTTTCCAATCTTATCAAAGACAATTGTGTAACTCTTTGTTTGATCATCTATCTTTGATTGTTCGACATCACAAGAAACTGGAAACATAGTGTCCGATCTCATCTCATCCATGAATCCGACAATCTTGACAAGGTCTTCAAAGCACCAAGGTAAAGAAGCACAATCTCTTGCAAATATAATAATTGACAGCCCTGATTCTTCAATGGCCTCAAAGAGTCTTGATCTAATTGCCAATACTTTCTTTGGTTCCTTCCCGACTGGGACAATGAATCTCCGGGCTCGATCTGACTTTAAATAGGTGACAGCATTACTAGTGTCTGCGACTCTGATGCCAGAGAAAACATTGGCCTTCCATTGATGGTACGACGAAGAAAAAACTAAAGAATCTTTAAATGAAGAAGCTGCTTCTTTGCTTGTAACAATCAAATGGGCAGAAGATGGTCGTGGTGTAATACATTCAGAAGATAACAAACAGACACCACAATTCTTCACCTTTACTCCTGGCTGGAAAGAATGAAATGACAACTCAATGTTGCTAAAGGATTCATACTTCCATTGATCTTTAAGCTCTTTAAGATGATCAAAAGATAGATAGAATAGCCAAATATGATCTGACAGAACTTGGATAGAGTTACAACTAATACACATCGGTGAAGGATAATTCTCTTTTCCATTGGCTTTGAAATGACAACAAAGAGAAGGACTTTCACCATTTGCACTGAATGCAACACACTCAACAAACCCCATGCTCCAACTAGGCACTTGCACACTAATTGAAGATCCCTTACTTTGATGGTTAAACCAGCCTGGAATTTCATTTCCTGGAACAGCGATACCAAATCCAGGTCTTGGATTAGACAAACCCTGTACCATGAAAAACAAAAATGTTAGATAAATGGAGGGAGAGGGAGGGAGATACAAAAAGGTTGGGGTATGATTAAGAGAAGACCTTGAGGTATCTTTCAAGCATGGCAACCCCATGGTGTCTTGGCCATTATGATAGTACAATTCCCAGCTGTTAAGACATATGAACTCTGATCTTTTAGAACGACTTAGCTTTATCGGATTTGGAATTGTTTTTAGGCTTATACAACCATTCAAATATACCGTTTGAACTTTAGATGGAACCTCAGGCAATGATTCAAGCATCGTGCAATCCTCCAAGACAAGCATTTCTAGTTCAAAAGGCTGATTTATGCTTTTAGGCAGGCTAACAAAGTTATTCTGGCTCAGATCTAAAGACCTCAATGAAGATAAACAACCAATATCTTCAGGAAGTGCCCCTTCTCTTAGATTGCAAGCGCGTAAACCCAGTACTTCTAAAGAACACAGACCAAACAAAGAAGGCAGCACAGCTAGTCTTTTGAATTCATCCAAAGATAATACTTTAAGAATGTTTAAAAGAAAAAGGGATGATGGCAGTTGTCTTATTGAAGTTCCACTTACATCAAACTCCTCCAAACTTTTAACTTTCCCCAAATTCTGTGGTATATTTTGAAGTTCAGAGCAGCCAGACAGATCGAGTTTTTTAAGGGATTTCAAACAACGTATGCTACTCGGAATGCTTTCGAGGTTCTTGTAGTTGTTCATGCTCAATACTTCTAAGCCAATCAATTGATGAATTGATGAAGATAGTTTTGTAATACTAGTTTCATCCAAATGAAGCACCATCAATTTGTTCATGTTTCCTACTATATCTGGAAACTTCTCAAGTTAATTTTGAGCAGCCATTAAGAGTGAAAACTTTAAGCGATTCCATTTCAAGGTTGCTTGGGAGAATCCTAATACTTTCGCAATTCACAAGATTCACATATTGAAGATTCTTGTGACTTCCAAGTGATGGATGGACCTCAGACAAACTTGTACAACCTTCAAGAATTAGGTTCTCGAGATTCGGAATTAAAACATTAAAAATTACTTGCCTCCTGCTCAATTGCATCACCAATCATACAAGCAGCAGTCACAACCCTTGCACATCCATGTTCCCCACCTGTCATTACCATTGCTGCGAGTTGATGCATTGCAATAACAGACATCTTGTCAGCTGGCAACAGATCAAAATACGGAGCATAACCCTGCCTACTCTTCCCCGTTCTAATCAACTCCTGCTCTTTCGGAATTGCGTCTGTAAAAGGCTCAAACCAACCAAGGAACAAACTCTTCATATATGGCAAATTAGGAGCCAACTTGTGCTCACACATATCCTTCAAAAGCTCCTTATATTCTTTCGTTGCCAGTTCCCATGCTTCCGCCTCAATCTTCACTTGCCATCTCCTTTAGACCCTATGCTTCCTTGACCCTATTCCAGGGTTAGCATGTAGCCTCCTCCTCCTAAAGTGCTCCTCTTCTTTCCTCATTTCTGGCTGCAATTCTTGCACTTCATCGGCACCAAACACATTATCTAAAGATTGTTTGTTTGTTTTTATATATTAAAAATATTTTAAAAAAATTAAGTTTATTTTTTTATTTAAATTAAGTTTTTTTTATATTATTTTAATGTGCTGATATCAAAAATAATTTTTTAAAAATAAAAAAAATATTATTTCAATGTATTTTTAAATAAAAATATTTTAAAAAATAACTGTTACAACAATAATATTACCACAATAATAAACATACTCTTAAAATAAAGAATTGTGAGAATTGTTTAGAATGATTAGAATGCATGCATACAGCTGGGTCGCATGTAAGATCAATTTTCATGTATTTTGAATGTAAAATGCATGTCGTTGGTATTAGAGAATAATATAAATCATATCTTGAAACCTCACTTAATAGTTTAAGGCACCGAGTTAAATTGGTTTTTTGCCCTTGTATCAGAGCCTTGATGACCAAACGGTCACGAGTTCAAATCTTATCGTTCTCATTTATTTAATAAAAATTAAACACAAGATAATGTGGTCTTATGCAAATTAAAGTTCAAAATGCCTCCACTTATGAGGGGTGTTAGAGAATAATATAAATCATATATTGAGACCTCACCTATTAGCTTATGCTATTGGATCGAATTGATTCTTTGACAGTATGGAGAAATTAGTTTTAAAACGTAGTTATTGTATTTAAATTTTAATAAAAAATTAAATTGATGAGTTAAGATTTTGTTGAAAAATATTTTTTTGCATGAATATTAATTATAACATGAAATATTAAAATACTTAAAATTAATTATAGATAAATAAAAAATTAATTTCAAAGAATTCTGAATGAAATTGATGGGAAAAAAATTTTTCATATTGATAAGAAATTATTGGTTTTATCTTTTAGAAATATATATTGTTTTTAATTTAAATCTAACACAGACACCAAAACTAGAGTTAAAAAAATAGGCAGACTAGCGATTCCAAAATAATGGTTGAAATTTTCCAGAGCACGGGCTTTCCGCAATGTAAAAGTTTTAGAGCTTGTTTAATATGGAAACAATCCTTCCATCAGCAAACATGGGATTATCCTAAATTTAAGAAGAAAATCCATACATAGTAAAATGTGAATCTAATTACCCCAAACCAAAACCATGAGCAAAAACTGCCGAAGATCTTCAAGCTAAAGCAAGTCAAATTCCTAACCAAAACCCGGGGAGCTGCAGCTGCTCTGCTGCTGCCGCTGGAGCACCAGCGGCTGCCAGAGCACCGGCTGCTGCCGATGCCGGAGCACCTGCCGCTGCTCATCGAGCTGTTGCCGCAACCACTGGAGCACCTCCTGATCGAGCACCTCCTGCTCGAGCAGCTCCTCCTCCTCCTCCAGCTCGAGCAGCTGCTGCAGCTCAGGTATAGTCAAACTGTACATGGAATCGATGTTACATGTTTTGTTGGGTGTTAAAAAAAAATTAATAAAAAATTTATAGATAGATTTTTTTAACATGTTTTTGTATTTAAAAAATTCTAAGTGAAAAAAAAAATTATGCATAAATATAATCAAATAAATTAAGAATTATGTGTGTTAATAAGTAAAAAAAAAACTATAAACTATAACTAAAATAAAAGTGGAAAAATCGAGAAACAAGTGTAGATTAAAATATTTCATTTCGAAAGACGATATATTTACGTGATTGTATTTACTAAATTTATTAATTAAAACAAGTTTTTTATTCAATCAAACGATAATAAAATTAGACATGCACATCAAATTGATTGAATAAAAAAAATGAAAAAAAAATAATATGCAAGGCTGCACATATTAGAAATGTTATTTGAAAATAAAAATTTTTATTTTCAAGAATAAAGTTCATCAGTACAAAAAATTAAAAAAATTATAAATGAATCAAAAAAACTTTCTCAAAATTAAATGCATAACTAAAAATTAACCATCATTTCAAAGAGGATCTCTAAACAACATAAAAAAAAGAGAAGGGATGTTAATATAAATATAAATTTTAAAAAAAACATATAAAAGAAAAAAAAAAAAAAAGAAGCAAAGGTCAGGCATTGTTGGGACTACTAAGTTAAGCTAG
>Ga0325405_1002534_pt1 | contig 18789 bp, 7 predicted proteins | sample PopdelMetagenome_21_FD_205663 | JGI IMG/M metagenome (GOLD analysis project Ga0325405, IMG submission 205663) | Populus deltoides microbial communities from Bellville, Georgia, United States - Xylem-Control-R2 | ecosystem: Host-associated > Plants > Phyllosphere > Stem > Wood/Secondary xylem...
AAGTAACATTTTAGTTTTAAATTGTCAATTTTGAACTTTAAGGAACTCTCCTAGTAAACAACTATGTGCGTATTTGGTATTCTTGTCTTTTTTAAAGCACAACTAGTTTTTATCTATTATTTTCTTTCAATTTCTTTTTCTTTTTTTTTAATCTAAATAAGTATTTGATTAAAGACTATTTTGCTTTGAAAGTAAAGAACTTTATCATTTAAAAAAATTATCTAAATAGTACCTCCTTTTAATCTAAAGCAAAGCACATGGAGTATAATATTTTCTTAAGAAATATATAATTACTTATAATCAGAAAAACTTATCATCAAATACTCTTTTACACAAACACTTTTACTTCGAGGAACCCTTAATAAGGAAGTTCATTATGGTCTTCGAGGAAACTTTAATGTCAAACTTATTCTTGATATCGCTCCATGCACAATGGGGAAAAAAACTGAATATTTATTTTCGTTTCAAATTTCATCTTTAAAGTTTTAATTATTTTAAATTAATAAAACTAAATATTTTTTCAAATCAAGTATTAAATCATTGTTGTAACTTATTATTAACATCGCAAGAACCTCATATTTAGTCAACCAAAATAAATCATCAAACTCATTCTCAAATCAACTAAATATAAAAGGATAAAATTAAAAAAAAAAGTTAAATGGCTGAAAAAACTTTGAAGGAAAAAAAAAAAACATTTTAAGCATTGCAATCCACAACTGATTGCATCTTCCTTCTATATTGTGTTTTCATCATTTTCTTTCTAATACCCCTTTAATCTCACATTTTCTTGCATCAAACAATATTCTCTCGCTTATCAAATGTCAATTGTGTGAAAACCAACAATAATTATTGCTATAAATAATTAAGAAAATAGGGGCCAAATCTAACATCCAAAAAAATTAATAGGCCATTTTGCTATTTTGAAGGGAGCCAAGCATGAAAACCAAGAAGAGATAAAAGAAAAGGAGAAAAAGGAAAACAAAATTTTATTTTTATTTTTATTTTTTTATTTGATGAGTATGTATTTTTTACTCAATATTTTTATGCTTTGGAAGAGCTCAAACCTATAATATGGTGATAACCCAATCAAATATGGATCTAGCAAAGTAGTCAGATCCAATATTCTTGAGTTCAGTCATACATTGAGCCCAAGTCTTCATAAATTTAGCGATTTGTCATACCCAACATACTTGAGTTCATCCATAAGCTAAGTTTATGGCACCATAGGTCTGACATCTTGCCAGACCCGATATATATGGGTTCGGCTATGAGTTGAGCCCAAATCACCACGAGTTTGGAAAATTGTCTGACCCAATATACATAGGTTTAGTCATCGACTAAGCCCAAGTTACCATGGGTCTAACAACTTGCTAAACCCAATATACCTGGGGTTCATTCATGAGTTGTGCTCAAGGTATCGTAGGTATGGCAAGGTGTCAGATCCAATATACTTGGGTTCAATCATAAGCTGAGCCTGTGGGTCTGGCACCTTGGGTTTATCCATGAGCTGAGCCCTAGGCACCATGGGTCTGACAAGGTTCTAGACTCAATATACTTGGGTTTAGCCTCGAAATAAGCCCAAGACTCCATGGGTCTGATGAATTGCTAGAACCATCTCCCCTGAGTGTGGACATCAAACTCAATTGGTCTTAGAGATCCATGTTATGATTATAGAATTCTATCTTAGGATTATTAACATAATCTATTCATGTCAGAAATAATCATCTTCTAACACTTGTAGATGTATGAATGGTCTCCCAAGAACATACCATATTTTCATCTCATTAATGATGTTTAAAATGATTTTCCCCCCTCATTAAATGCATCTAGAGAAAATGACTCTTCAGGTCTTCCACTCTATTAAAATGACAAGGTTTAGAGAGTATAAATATCATCTGAACCACCCAAATAAAAGGTTTACAACTTTCTATTATCCAAGTTTATATACTTAAGCCTTTAAAGCATTTAACACACACAAAAAAAAAATTCTTATTCTTGGAATTTAAAGCTCTTTTTTTCATTTATCACTATTTTTATTTAAAATTACTAACTTTATTGTCAGAGAATCTTTCAACCCTACTAATATGAACTTTTTTGCAGGTAATAGGACTTTTATCATTGATTTTATACTTCTTGGACTAAGAAGAAGGAAATATTGACATGAAGATTTGATTAATCACTATCTATACACCAAATAACCTTATTCTTAAGTATATTAGATTTTAAAATATCATCATTATTCAATCAGTATCTTCCATTATCTAGTTTTGTCCAATTTCATCCCATTGATAACTCCATAGATTTTCTATAAAGTTTGCTAACATGGCTAGTGAAAAAATCTAACAAAATTTATCAATCGGAGGAGATTAGAAAAAAAATGAACATAAGGGTATAATTGAACAATGGACCCAAATATAGGGATAAAGTAAGGATATTATCCTACTAAGTTTATATCGTGTTATTCTAACTACAAAGCTTTAAAAATGGTCAGGTGAGCTGCGGACCTTTTAACTATTAAAAATGTTATATTTATGTGAACTAAAAAAAGAAAAGAAAAGAAGAGGTTTTCTTGTAACCGAAGTTTCTATATGATATGAGTTGAAGAAGCCCATGGTGCCGTATTTCGGTGCACCAAATAACGGTTCCATTAACATTTCTTTTAATTGAAAAAGAAAAACCGTTGCCTTCTCCTCCTAAATAGTACGAGAATAATATAATTAATGGTACACGTATTTGGATATTATTCAATGTCGTTGATAAACCTGAGTCAGGTAGTTTAGAGTTTTGGTCAACCAATTAGACGGTCCAATATCATATATAAATCTTGATGATGCTAATGTCGACAAAAAAAATAACCATTCATCACGGACCATGTGGCTTACTTTATGGAGAAACAAAGTATCCACTCGGGTTCTTCGAACGTCAAACTGCTTTCTTTATTTTTGGAGTGAAAATATGGAACTGCTTTCTTCTTTGAACGGATATATTATTTTGGAAAAGCAATGTGGTTCTGTGTTCGTCAGCGGGCCTCGTTCACTAAAGTCAATGTGTAAATTCAGCAAAATGTCCATGGATATCTGCTATTTATCCAACTATTTTGTAACTATTGGATATCCAGTTGTTTTATGTTTTAAAAGTTTTTTAAAAAAAATTAATTCTTTTTATTTTTTTCTTTACTTGAAATTAATAATTTTTTAGTGTTTTTAGATTATATTGATATTAAAAATTACTTTGATATATTTTTAAATAAAAAATACTTTAAAAAACAACTATTACCACGTTCTCCAGTAGAATATATATATATATATATAATTCAAAATTAAGACATACAAATAAGAATATTCATCAAAGTGTTAATTAGTCTCCGAAGTTGCAATTTGGGGATTTTACTTGGAAGGTTTAGATTTCAATTTTAGAAAAGGTTGAGAAAAATTAGAAATATAGATAGGACATGGTTATTTTCTATTGTTAAATCTAGTTCTTTAAATAAAATAATTAAAATAAGTAATATATAATCGTTTGGGCGGTGAAGTGAATGTAGTTGTATGGTTAGGTGGCTCTTATTATTTGGGGATTTACCATCACATGAAACTGCCATTATGGATGTAGCGCGTTAGCCTTCCAAGCTTTGGCTTTCTATAATTGTATTTACTTTTAGTCTCTGTTGGTTTAAACTATTTTTTATTTAATAGTTTGAAAATAAAAATAAATGTTTATAAAATTAAATATCAATCAAATATAAAATTTTTGTTTGAGATTGCAATAAACTTATAGAAAATAAACTAAAATAAATTATAAATATTAATTTAAAATCAACTAAATATTAAAAAATAAAATTAATCAAAAAAATCCAATAAGTATTCAAATGAAAGAAAAAAATTAGCAGAAAAAATTAAAAACAAAAACTATTTGACATTATTATTAAACTCGATCTTACATGTCAACCTTGAAATCTTTCAACTCGACTCCTTACCTATCCCAAGTTTAAAATTAACACGCATGGAAGTTGACTTTAGGTGACCCAGTTGAATTGGCAAGGCCAGAGACAATCAGGACGATCAGTAAAAACATGTTTGGCTTTTAAAAAATTTCAAGATAACATCTTTTTTCTATTGAAACAATGACATATTAGATCAACTCAAGCTTCACGTATTAACTCATAAAACCTGCTATTCGGATCATGAACTCTACTTGGTTTAAATACTTTATTTTTTATAATTTTTTTATTTAATGATATGATAACAAAAACAGACGCTTGTAAAAATTGAGCATCGGCCAAATACTGAGACATTTATTTAAGACTATAATAACTTTATAAAAAACAAATAAAAATAAATTATAACAATCAATTCAAAATCAATAAAATATTAAAGAATGAAATTGAAAAAAAAATTGGAATGTAAAATTTGTTTTTTAAAAAAAAACCTAAGGTGCTTGAATCACCATTAGAGCAGTAGTAATTAACCAATTGTGCATATGCGTGTGCGTGTGTGTAAAGAAAGAAAGAAAGAAAGCATTATGGAGCATAGTTATCAAACCCAGCCAAAGACCAGGTCCCGGGTTTCATGGGTCAACTCGAATCAACCAGGAAAAATTTTAAAAAAATATTTAAAATTTTAATATTTCATATGAACAAATTACAAAAAAATCCTTATAAATATAAACTATAAATGTTGTAAATAATGAAATTTAAAAGAATATTTTAAAAAAAAATTTATCTCACATTGAAAAGATGCTATGTTATGCTTTTAAGTTGAAGTATTTAAACCAAAAAAGTTTTTTATCCCACATTGAAAAAACGTAACCTTTTTCTTGTGAACATAGAGTATATATACTAAAGGACTTCAAATCCCACATTGAAAAGATATTATGTTATCCTTTTAAGTTGAAGTATTTAAACCAAAAAGTTTTTTATTTCACATTGAAAAAATATAACTTTTTTTCTTGTGAACATAGAGTATATATATGAAAGAGTTTCAAATCCCACATTGAAAAGATAATTCTTTTCTTGGGAACATAGAATATATATACTAAAGGGTTTCAAATCCCACATTGAAAAAATAATTTTTTTCTTTGAAACATAGAGTATATATACTAAAGAGTTTTAAATCTCACATTGAAAAAATAAAACATTTTTCTAATATTTATATAGTGAACTTTAAAAAGTGTTAATAACCAACTAAAAAAATTTAAAAAATAGGGGTATAGGAGAAAAACCACATTAAAAAAAAACCGAGTTTCATCCGGGTTTGGTCGGGTCGTTGCACCGGCCGATCTTTTGATAAACCAGGACCGATCCAGCCATCGAGTCCCAGATCAACCCGTCGGGCCGGTTCGGGTTTAATAACTATGTTATGGAGTTGGCGATACCAGGGGAGGAGAAAATTGCAACTCCTCTAATGTTAAGCCTGTAGGCACCGCTCTTCAGCCTGGATTGTATTATTATTTCATATGTTCATTAGTTCGAAGTAAAAAATATATTTTTAAAATTATCTAGAAAATATTTATTTTTAGTTAATGCATAAACTCACTCGAAGATATTATTATCATTGAAAACATTAGTAGTGCCATGCATGAATTATATTAATAAGTAATTCATATCATTATAAATAATTTGTTTACATTAATCACAATAAATTGTTGATTTTAAAAAAAAACATATCTTTGGTTGGGAAAATGTGTGTACAATGAGTTATATATTTGGTTGATTGCTTAGGTGATAATACCTAAGTGAAGGTTATAGTTGTTTTTTGGGAGATCAAAATATTATTTGTTAATTTATCAAGATAATTTAATAAATTTATGTTTTTAATTTAGTGAAATTACTTTGTTACCCTTAAAAGCTAAGAAAATAGATATTTTATCTAGGGGCTTTTGTGTATTTTCAACTTTATTTACATGTATATTTTTCTATAGTAAGATGACATGTCTAGCCTTTGACTTTAAAAAATCTAAGCTTGTCAAAGGAGGGTGTTTTCATCTTTGAAACATGTTTTTTTTTTTTTAATATTAGGATGTCCTCGGGGGCTTTTTAGTAATTCAAATTATTAAAATATTAATAAATCAATATGAAAGGCTGATGCGTGTTAGCGCGTCATCACCCCCCACCAAACGAAAGGTGGGTGGGACATATTAGGATGACCAAAATCCATTGACCGCCATGCCATACGACGTGTCAAGTGGCAGCGCAACTGTTGGTGTGGTGTGTTTAGCCTAATTGATGGTAGTTCAACGGCAATGAAAGTTTTTCCTCGTCCCCTTCTTTTCTCTCTCATGTGCATTGGTTTTCATGTCAAGTCTTTAAAAATTCATATGACAGCGATAACCTTGGAAAAAAAACCTTAGAAAACATGTAATTGGATAAAAAAGACAAAAAAAACCTCGACTGAAGTAAACTCGTGGTTGTGTGATAAAAATATAAGCTTCATAATAAGGGGCGAGCAAATTCAGGTTAACCCTCAAAACCTATGGCTTAAATAATGAGATTGAGATAACACGATAGATCACCTATTTAAAACCCAACCCTACTCGGCAGTTTGATCATTGAGGTGATCCGGGACCTAAACCAGGCCAAGTCATGAAACAAATTGGGAGGATTGACTCGATATGATCTAGTAAAAAAATAGGGTTGACCCGCAACCTAATCAGCCCTGGACAAACCTACTAAAAACTCTTTTATCTTTTTTAGTTTTTTTTTTTCAAATGATATCATTTTTATATGTTTAAAAAAAGGGTTGACCTGAGTCAAACAACTTGACTTAAGTCAGGTCAACCCGCTTGACTCATGACCTGTGTCTTATCCCGGGTTGATCCTCGAGTCGGGTTTGAAAGTTATGCTATAGATAACTTTAAAAAACCATGTCAAGGGTCATCATACATGAGAAAACCGAGAAGTCAAATCCTTAGCAAATCAAATATCGAATGATAAAGTCGGGGAAAATAACCTAAATAAATGAAAGGATTTTAAAAATATATAGCAATTATAAGAATGAGGGTAAAATGAATAAATTAGAAGGCATGAACAATTTTTTTATTAAAAGGTTAAATTGAAAACAAAAAAATTAAAAAAATTAAAAGTATGAGGACCAAATTAGAAAAAAATACAACAAACTTGGATTGAAGGATGAAATTGAAAATCAGAAAAAACTAGAAATCAAAAGAAGGTGGAAAAAATTGAAAATTATCATATATGACAAATTAGAATTGAGGACTAAATTGAAAAAAAAATTCACAAAAAGGCCGAGTAAAAAATATGAAATCAAAACAATAAGGACTGCAGGGGAAAAAAATAAAATATGTCAAATTGGAATTGAATGACTAAATTGAAAACAATAAAACTTATATAAAAGGATAAAAAAAATTAGAAATAAAAAGAATAAGAATTGGAATTGAAAAAGCAAACAAAAAAAAGATAAACTTGTATTTTTTTGGGAGGAGAGAGAAAAAAATGAAATAAACAAAAGGTCTACCGCTAAGAAACCATCATATCTCCGACAACACATGCCATACCAAATGAAAGAGGAAGTGGTTCCACATTTAATGAAAATATGAAAGTGCTTGTTTGATTATTAAGATGCGCCGCATGTGCCGTCTAAATGGCGTGACACCTTCTATGCGCTAACGTGTGATACGTACGTGCGAACAACTTTAAATAATAAAAAATTAATATTTCAAGGAAAAGAAATATCAAATTATCCCTATGAAGATAAGATTCACCATAAAACCTATTTGAAAAAACAGGTGCGTTTAGGTGAATTGTTCATTACTCATTGAATGCAAAGGCAAAAATAATTTTTTATTATACTAAGAAAAAGGAAAGGACAAAAATATCTTAGCTAACCGATCTATTTTTTAAAATTAAAAATAATTAAGTAATTTAATTATTTAAAAATTATTGAAAAGATATAAGTATCCTTGTATAATCATTAAATGACTAATGTACTATATAAAAAAACTAAAATACCTTAAAACCAATTCTAATGATTTTTTTTTATTTTTTTTTTGGTGAATGGTAAAAACATCATTTTATTATAGTGGTAAATAAAAAAAAATACGTGTAAGGCTACAATAAATTTGCCTTTCATGTTAGTTGTTTTTTTTAATTAAGGAAATAATCATTATTAGTACTTTAATTAAAATTAGTATTTGTAATATAATAAGCCAAGCGTGTGGCAGTAATAGAAAGCGAGTAGGCAATATCTCAATTTTTAAGGCATTCCATGTCAAGAACAAGACACGTCTCCTCCTTGTTATAAACAAGATAGAACATGAAAATTAGTTACATCATCTAACTTACCTTTTGTATCTACTAAAGAAAAGACAAATATAAAGTGAAAATAGAAGATGAAATTCATTATTTATTTTTAAAAATATCTTTATTTATATTTATTTTTTTTAAAATTGACAAAAAAATAACTTATAAAATATCATTATTTAAATTTTATCGCCATAAAATTTCTTGTTAGTAATTATCAAATAAAGATTAATACTAAATAAATTTCTAGAATATATTATGTTGATACTAAAGATACAAAATTGAAAATTATAAGAAAATATTTAATTTTGATTAATATATAAATTAATTCAAAAAAATTTTCTTGCATGTAATAAAAAACCTAAATTTGCTAATATCATTTCAGTCAGCACGTGTTTTACACGCGAACCAACATCGCGTTTTCGTTTCTTTCTTTATAGTATTACAAAACACATGGACCCACGACTTAGTTGAAACTTTGATGGATGATGATCTTTGATTCTTTTCCTCGTTCAGTACTCTACCCTTTCGTGCCTTCCTTCTCTATATCATTCCTTCATTCTCTTTTTATCCATCGCCAAGCACTCTAAAAAAAGAAAAAATAAATTTATTTGGTCCCTCAACTCTTCAATATTTCTTTGTTTGATGATTTGATCCCCTAAAATTAATTTTTTATCATTACATCCTCCAGTACCTCATGTTTCTATAACTCTATCCTTTTGTACCTATTCATGGAAGAGGATTTTAATTTTAGAAGTAACTCCATAAAAACAAAATAATTACTATATTTTATAGAATAAATCTTAGTAATATTAATAACAATAACTTATAAAGAACCATGAGAAGTGTAACTCAACTAATCAAGTTTTAAATTTGCTTTCTAGAGATCACTAGTTCAAGTTTCACAAATCTCAGGGTAACTAGAGGCTTATATAGTAGTTAACTTCAGGGCCCGTGAAACTAATCAAGATACGGGCAAGCTGGCCCGGACACTCACGGTAATAAAAAAAACAATAACTTACAAAGCAAATCTTATAAAACGAAAGGAAATAATAGAGATACCAAATTAAAATAAATTGGAGAGTCATGGGACCGAATTGCATTATTAACAAAAAAAAAAAAATCAACAGAGATAAAAACACGACTCCTTGTTGCATCATTAAAAAAAGAGACAGAAGTCACGCATGTCTATTCTTCAACACCCACACATATTTGTGTATGTTTGATGAAAATAACCATAATTACAAGTTGAAAACAAATTAAAAATAAAAATAAAAATAAAAAGGGAAAAGGGAAACTCTCTCTCTGTATATAAGTATAAATCAGAGAAAGTTCTGATTTTGTTTCTCTTCTTGTTACAAATCTCTCGATCTCTCCATATCTCTCTCTCTCTCTCTCTCTCTCATTTCACGTTGGAGATCTCGAACAGGTTAGTTCTTAATGTGAATTCTTCTTGTTTCTTTCAATTTCTGTTTCTTGTTTGAATTTTGGAGATAAACTGTTAGCGTTTTTCATTTCTTTTTTATTTTTTTATGGTGAACTTTTGATTTTCGTAGTATCTAGGGCTTTGGAGATGTTTCGAAATATAGCAAATAGCAAATTGTGCTGTGAATTGGTTATAGTAGATGCTTTTATGTGATGAAGGGTTAGGGTTTTGAATGTTGTGATTGTTTGTTTCTTTCTTTCAAATAGTAATTTTTGTTGCTTCTTTGTGTTTATTCAATTCTTGCAGGTTTTTGTGGTGATGATTTTGTGCTTTAAATTGGAAGTGAATGGAGGGGGAAGTCTATTTTGTCTTGAGAGAATGAAATAGGGTTTTAAATATGGATAATTTTTTGGTGTTGCAGATTAATGTATTTCAAATAAGTTTACCGAGATAGTGATTGGAAGAGAAATGCTTTTTCTTGTTATGGTTTTTTTTTTTTTAATTGAGAAAACAAACAAAAACTGAGTAGAAGAGAATTCTTGGGAGTACTGGATGGGGAATAAGCTGGGGAGAAGGAGACAAGTGGTGGATGAGAGGTATACAAGACCACAAGGTCTCTATGTTCATAAAGATGTGGACCATAAAAAGCTGAGAAAGCTCATTCTCGAATCCAAGCTTGCCCCTTGTTTTCCAGGGGATGAAGACAGCTGTAATGATCATGAGGAATGCCCAATCTGTTTCTTGGTCTGTATTTCTATCATTATCTTTGTTCCCCTGTCCTTTTTCCCTCAAGTTTATTATGATTTTTTTTTTGCTCAGTTCCACTGTGTTTAGTTGCTTGCCAAGCTGAAGAAAAAGATAGGAATTGCTTTTTGTATATTCTCATTAATATTTTCTTTAGAAAATAGCATTTGATCGATTCTTTCCCCTCTTTTTGAGAGACATAGGAAAATTATTTTAAGATACCATGTTTTTTCCTCTCCCTTTGTTTACTAGTTGACCAAGGAGAAATAATTGATTTCCTAAAGCATAGATTGAATGGTATTAGACGCTGTTATATATTGTCGGTGTGACCAATCTGGCACTTTTGTTTTGTTTCTTTCTTATTAGTATTATCCGAGTCTCAACCGATCAAGATGTTGCATGAAGGGCATTTGTACAGGTAATTGCCAATTGATTTCTGCAATTTGACATGCGAAGTTAGTTATTCATATCATGTACACAATTTGATCAGTGTTCTCTGTACCAGAGTGTTTTCTGCAGATGAAGAATCCTAATTCAACTCGTCCTACCCAGTATCCTTCATTCTTTATTATTCTTATTATATATATATATATATATATATATTTTTAATTTACTTGCATATTTGCTTAATTTGACTGTCACCATCTTATTGCTCATGAAGCCATATTTCTATGCTTGCGATACTTAATGTTATCAGATGTCCATTTTGCAAAACCTCAAATTATGCTGTGGAGTATCGAGGTGTGAAAACAAAGGAGGAAAAGGGTTTGGAGCAGATTGTAAGATTTGATTGGCATACAAGCCCTAATTTTTGTTATTTGGTGAACCGTGTGCTTATATTTTCCACATGTTGGTTGAGATTTATATGCATTTCTTCATTTTCTGCAGGAAGAACAGCGTGTTATAGAAGCGAAAATTAGGATGCGACAGCAGGAGCTTCAGGATGAAGAAGAGAGAATGCAGAAAAGACTAGATGTGAGTTCGTCAAGTGCTAACATTGAACCAGGGGAGCTTGAATGTGGGCCAACAACTGGTATCCTCTCTTTGAAATTCTGATATCCACTCCCTGTATGCTTATGTCATGGTTACTGTGATAGTTATACTTTTTATTCTCCTCTCCAATCCTCTCTCCCAGTTCCATCCGATACGACTCCTGTGGAAATTGGGGAAATCGTTTCGTCTCAATACTCAATCAGACGTCCTCCGCACGCTGGAGCGAACAGGTATATTGCGTCTCTTGTCCCCCCCAGGATATGATTTTTGTATTTCTTACCTGTTCCTGAATCATGGAGTTCCTGTGGTGATGGAATGAAAGGAAGGAGAGAAGATAGCAGTGTCATAACTGCTTTGCACTGTTAAGTCTCTTTAGAAAAAGAAAAAACAAAAGCTTCAATGCATGCTGTATCTCATTGAGACTCAGAGTTTGTTTTTTAATCAAGGGAAGGCATAGGTTAGGATGACTGTAAGTTTTGTTATGGTTTATTGACTTTAAATTCTAAATCAAATGTGTCAACAGTTCCTTATTACATGATGTCAGATAGGTTGTTCCTCAGATTGTTGTGATAACCTTTTTTATAGATTTGATCAGCACCAGCACCCAGAATAGCATATGTAATACCATATTTCCAGTTCAGCAGCTTGTTATACTAGGCTCAATAACATTCTTAAACTGATTCTGATTTTCTTTCAGATTGCCATTGTTCTAATTTATATATCAAATGTTTATTAACTTTATAGGGATGATGAATTTGACTTGGATCTCGAGGATATTATGGTTATGGAAGCAATCTGGCTTTCCATTCAGGTAAACAGTCTTTGATTGATTACCTCCAACTTACATGAATATTGACCAAGAAATTTCAGGTGTTTAAACTAAAATTTTAATTTTATTTGACTTTCTTACCTCTAGTATCTGATTGGATTTTTCACATGTAGTAGTCTGGCATTATCCATGCACCATTCACAACCGTTTGCATCTTACCTGTCTAGGGATTGGATGCGATTATGATTTCCTGTATTCCAACTTTATGATCACCCATTTATAATTATAACCATGAGAGTGTCCCTTCAAATAAATTCCAGTAAGTTAGTAGAGCTTCATTAGAAACCTCTGTAGTTTTGGCATTTGATGGGATGCACTTCCAAAATTTTCTTGTTTGACATTGCTGCTCGAAATGGATGCTCTTTGACTCTTCTAGAATTTAAACAATGTCCCTCAGCTATTGTTGTTGTGATTTAAGTCCAGAAGTGAATGGTCACAATTTTGTCTTGTCAATCTAATCTTTATGCTAGTTTGGTCAGGAAACTCTCAATTTTCCAGATTGTGACTCAGAGTGAGCGCATGAAATTTATGATGAACAACAATAAATTGATTATTTGTTTGAAAAATGAGCACTTTAGAGGATTTGGACCTTTGTCTCTTCAGGTTTTACAGAAATTTTTAACTCCCATTTTACCATCATTTCTTTGCCCTTTCCTTTTCCTTTGCCTATGTCTAGCTTAATCTTGCTCATACAGGTGTGCTAGAAGGATCCTGGCATTTATCCCTACTAATTATCATAGCATATGCATCACACATGGATTACTCAAGCTATATGAAAATTTTGTCAAGGCTTAATGTAGGATTGAAAACTAATGTAATTTATTGAATCAAAAAGCTATTGGAAAGATAATATGAATAAATGTACAAAAGACACTTTTAATATAATGAAATAGAGGTATGAAACTTTATGTATTGAGTTGCCTACCCAGTAGAATTATCGAACAAATCTTTACCTAAATAATTTAGCTCTGAAGTCATGAAGGTTTTGTTTTCAACTATTTCTGTTGAAAGAAACAAAATTCTAATTATGCATGTTAATTAAGTAGCTAACATCATCCCCTTAAGAATATAGTGATATCATATCCAATAGAAGTTTTCAGTAGAATGAATTTTAGATTAAATTGTGTGTAATTTTGTGAGTCATTTATGTTTGGGGTAATTGTGCCTAATAAGCAGAATCTCTGTTTTTATTAGAACTAATTTTATATCATTGTTGCAGTTTATGGGGCTTCATATTAAATACAAATACAATGGTACTGTTAAGAATGAATCAAATGAGATGGGTAATATTAGGGATGTGCAGATTTTAAATAAGAATAATAATTAGAAGAAGAGATGTGCAGATTGAATTTTGCTTTACACTTTAGAGAATATGATCTTAATCTTTAATTGAAAATTTTAAAAGATGCAGAATTTAATGTACAGCATTTCAAAGGCATCTTACTGCGTTAAACACCATCTCTATGGTTTAAGGTTTCTATTTATCAATATTTTTGTGTCTATTCAAGTCTATTATTTGTGTAGCTTATATCTAGTACGCCCAATGAATCAACCATATTTTATTTCCTGATTACATAAATGGGTTAACTTTTTTTTAGCATTTCATATAGCATTTCTTTCTTTTTTTACTTTGGATATGTAAAACTCTTATGATATAAAGTCTAAAGCTTCGTAAGATTGTAAAAAAAACATAGCCCAACACCTTAATAGAAATCATAATAATAATTACACATCTCCTAAATTTGTTAGACTAGAGAGATGATTATTAAAAATGAAAATTCAAAGTGGAGAGTAAGTTAGATCTATCAAGTAAATAGATGCTCTTGCCTAACAATTCAATTAACTGTCATCAGTTATAACTAGTTTCAAACTGATTAAGTTAATCTCTCTCCCCCCATCCACCATGGCATTATGTTTCATCAGATACAATCACCTCGAGCTTTTCCTTGTGACTAACATTTCTTCTCATCTGTAAACACCTTAAGAGGGCGGTATCCATATTCGTCTGTTTTTTATATGATAGCAGGGTTCTTATGCATATGTGCATCTAGATGTCAGCCCAGTGAACAAAGGAAAATTAGAGATACAATGAAATTGGAAGCATTTAAAAAAGATTTACAAAAAAGAGAGAAACATGACAGTACTGATAGTGTATAAATCTAGTGTTCCTTACCTCAGCAGAAAAACCAGTTCTTTTTTTAGAAGTTGATATCTGAAATGGAAGCAAATTGAAGCTATCAAAAGAGTTGCTGCTTACAAATATGTCTTATTGGTGCCTAAAACACTGCTTTGATGATTTTTGACTTTCCTCTTCATGAAAATTAAAATTTGTATTGCATCGTGTATTTTTCCTTGCTGTGATATTGAATACTCTTTGCACATTGTTTTTTCATATTTGTCCTAGAGAAGCTCGGGTTTGGGAGTCCAGTTCTGTTCTCTTTTTTCCCCTTTATCCCAAGCACAAGTATATTTTTGTCAAATGAAGCTTTCTTGACAGTTCATGCTTTTATCTATGGATGAGGTTGATAGGCCTTTTCTGTTTGTGTAATATACATGTGCATGCTCCTCCTAAGGCCCAGCTATGGCAACTAAAAATTTTGGGTATGCAGACATGTGTTCATACAATGCATGATCTAAAAAATGTTCTGTTTGCTATTTTAGTAACTGAACTGTTGTTGTCTGATATGGACCTGGGAGATTTGACACTGTTTTATTCCTGGTCGTGACAAATGATTTGAGCTTGTACCTTGCTCCAGGAAAATGGAAGACAGAAAAATCCACTTTGTGGTGATGCTGCACCACCTGCACAATATACCATGGAAGCACGCTATGTGACTCCAGCGATGGCACCACCACTGGCTGGATCTTCATCATCCCCTTCTGGAGGTCTTGCTTGTGCTATAGCTGCTCTCGCTGAGCGTCAGCAGACTGGTGGGGAATCAATTGTTCACAATAGTGGAAATATGCCATCATTCAACATGCTTCCAAGCACTAGTAGCTTTTACAACAGGCTTGAGCAGGATGCAGACAATTACTCGCCTGCACAGAGCTCTAGCAATGTATTGCCAGACTGCAGGATGATTGTGACAAGAGATGATGGGGAATGGGGTGCAGATCGTGGATCAGATGCTGCTGAAGCTGGGACCAGTTATGCAAGTTCTGAGACTGCAGAAGATGCTGGTGGAATTTCTTCCCTGTTACCTCCACCACCGCCTACAGATGAAATTGGAGGAAGCTTTCAGAATGTCTCTGGACCCATCCCAGAGAGTTTTGAGGAGCAGATGATGCTGGCCATGGCTGTTTCCCTTGCTGAGGCTCGAGCTATGACTAGTGGGCCCCAAAGTGCATGGCAATAGATTTCGGGTATAGGCGAAAAAAGTTCGAACAAATGATTCTGGCTAAGGCTTTGCAGCTAGCTCGGTACTGAGCTAGGTCCAGTGCACAATGTGTGCCTGCAACTGGCTAAATGGTCAAGGTAGCGAAGATTCTCTCCTTTGCACTTCATATCACTACATATAGTTGTTAAAAGGAAAAGGTATTATTTTAGTGAATGAAAGGTTGTTTGATAATGATACAACATAACGATTCGAAGTCTCGTGGTCGTTTCTTTTCATGGTTCTATATCATTTCTTAGCTTGTTCAGGATTCACAGGGTAGCAAAATCGGTTAATGATGGAATCATCACAATCACTTGTACAGAATTTTAGGTGGCATCCATCTTTTCTGTAACGGTTTCATTCTTCCACACGATTAATGAATAGATGCGCTTGCTCAATTTATCGGAGTGCAGACCAAAGTGGAAGATTAGATTTTATTTGGTTTCTCAGCTTCTTACAGTGCTGTAAAGGAACTACATGTTAATCTGCTCACCATTGATGTGTCTTTGTAGAGGTGATTCTGGATCCTTGGGTCTCAGGTAACCAATAATCTAATGCCATTACTGTGTCTGGAATTTGGAAAGGAACGCGATGAAAGATTCATGCTGTAACTAGAGGGATGGATTGATGGAAGGAAAGGAACTGCCTAGCCTATCATTTGCCTCGAGTGCCAAAAACATAGCATTCGTGTGATTTTTCGACGCAAGGAACTTCTCACACCTATTTCGAGGCCCCAATAATCGAATTTTCCAAAAACATGTTTATAAGATTTAAAAGTATTAGGAGTTTAAGAATATGAAACATACAGAACAAATCCATTAAAGTGGACGCCTGGTGTGCAAATGGCTTGCGAGGAAAGGATTTAGATAGAAACGAGGATGATGTTGGGAAGAAATCATCAAATCCTTGTCCCCGTGAAGGGATAGGAGGCATCCCATAAGATCAAAATGATACGAATAGAGTGCAAGAGAATTAGGGAGTCATCCAGCCATGCAATCAATTTTCTAGTAATATATATTCCCTTTGCTCTTCTTCTTCTTCTGTGAAATTGGAGAAATTAATAGATGAAAGAGACTCGTCACTTGTAGTAACCCTACTGATGTTTGGTTTGTATATGAAGGATAGAAATGGTTTCCTCCTGAAATCGCTGCCCTATCTCTTTTCATCATCCATTCTCATCAGCTAACGGAACACGCCTTTACCATAAATTTGGCGGTGGTTTTCTGATAGATATCCAGGGATCGTGGTTTAATCTTATCAGACATGCTCAGGCTCTTCTTTACTCCAGTAAGGCCATGTAAATCCCTTCACTCTTTGAAGCTTCATGTAACCTAATATATATTGAGATTGAGCATCGACCATATGCATAGAGATAGCATTCTTGTTAATTAATGCAATAGAAAAACGTTGGATAAGTTTAAATAATGATTGCAACTGTGATTTTGACCAAGGACTTGTATATCTCCTCTAAAATAAGGTTAAATTGTCCTATTTCTTGAAATAAATTTGCTGTCTCTCAATCCTCAAGATCATATGTTCATGACAGATCCAATCATGACCGTTGGATCATGAGCCCCATGCATCTTCAAAGATGTGGGTACGGTCAGTGTGAACTAACAAAGATAAAGAAGGAGATTTATGAGCTAGGGCATTGGAGTAGCTGAAGATGCATCAACAATCATTGACACCCCACATGGTATGTCTCAATAATTGTCAAGGGAGGCTCAACTTTCTTTCACATTAACAATGAAATGGGTGGTGGCCAAGATGGTAAAATCAATGGAGGACAAGAGGTATGCTTTTTATATGGTTTTAGTTTCATTTTCTTTGTATACTAATACTAATGGTCACGGATCACATGATATAAATCATGTTTTGCAAATTTTATTTGGAATATAAAGTTCTAGTTTGTTACATCTAAGTTGACATGAGATACTCTATATATATAATTAAAAAAAAAGTTCTTTCACATGGTTTTGATATGGACAAGATATATGCTTTTTATATAGTTTCTAGTTTAATTTTCTTTCTACTAATATTAATGGTCATGAAATACATGGTATAAGTTTTATTCGTAAATTTTATTCAGAATATAAAGATCTAGTTTGATAAACGTAAACTAACTCAAAATATCCTACATATCAAAAAAAAAAAAAAAACTTATGGGACTTTTTTAATTAGTTTCCACTAATTAACATGTGCACCCAATAAATATAATTTTTTTTCTTTAAGCACATAGAAGATTTTACTTAAAACTTAGTACATGCCTTGCTTTTTTTTATTTTTATTTTTAATGTTTTTAATTAACACTTTTTTTATGTTTTTTTTAAATAATTTCTAAATTTATATTTTAATTAATGCCATTTCTTTGTGTTTTTTGAGCTTATTTAGCCCCTTTTTTTTCTAACTATGGATTATTTTTTAATTATATTGTATGTATCTAAGGTTTTAAGAGGTTAGTATGATTTATCTATACTTTTTTTTTTTGTATTTTATATAGATTAAGTTTATTTTTAAAAATAAAAATATATTTATTTTTAGATAATATTTATAATATATGCAGCATTGCATAATTTTTTTTTTCAAAAAATTTATCAAAACTTAAAATTCTTAGAAAAAAAATAAAATTAAAATAGCCACAAAAATTGAAAAGCTCGGAATATTAATAAAAAACTTGGAACATCGAGATAACATTGAAATAAACCCTAAAAAATATATAAAATCCATCTCCTGCAAAACTTATTTTATTTTCATAGACATTTTTTTATGCTTTAAGGTTTTCTAGGTTTTTTCTTGGCTTTTCAAGTTTTATTCCTTTTGCCTTTGGAAAATTAGTTTTTCATTTTTTTAGATCTTTGGAAATTAGTTTTTTCAGTTAGTGATTGTAGAGGCATTTTTGTCCAAAAAGTGATAAAATAGCATGTGAAAGAAAATATAAATATATCCAAACATATGATAAAGTATATTGTCGTACTTACCCTTGAAGTAATAAAGAGCAAATATTAAGCTGGAGTTGCGGTTATCAATTAAAAAACTTTATTTTTTTTTAAATGAGGAATTTAGAGAATTGCTTTCAGCCCCGTGGTTTAAGGCAAGGGCCAATCAGAGAATTCATGTAAATGATATGTTTTTAAGGAGATTGAAGTGGCGTGTCTCTCACGATAAC
>Ga0325405_1002536_pt1 | contig 18780 bp, 19 predicted proteins | sample PopdelMetagenome_21_FD_205663 | JGI IMG/M metagenome (GOLD analysis project Ga0325405, IMG submission 205663) | Populus deltoides microbial communities from Bellville, Georgia, United States - Xylem-Control-R2 | ecosystem: Host-associated > Plants > Phyllosphere > Stem > Wood/Secondary xylem...
GATAGAAACCGAATTGAGTACAAAGAAGGAACATCCTCCTCCTCCACAAACTGAAACATCGACCAACACTCCAAAGGTAACTCCTCACTCAATGAATTCCAGTTTTAAAACAATTCCACCTTTTCCTATGAGTTCTTCTAGGTCAAAGAAAGAGGACAAAGAAAAAGAGATTTTAGAGGTTTTCAAGAAAGTAGAACTCGACATTCCTTTGCTTGATGCTATCAAGCAAATTCCCAAGTATGCCAAATTCTTGAAGGAGTTGTGTACTACCAAGAGAGCTTTCAAACTAAAAGGTCATGAAATAGTAAGTATGGGTGAAGTTGTATCTGCTATTGTTCAAAAGAATATGCCTTTGAAGCAAAAAGACCCAGGTGCGTTTACTATCCCATGTGTTATTGGTAATGCTGGTTTCAAAAGGGCCTTGTGCGATTTAGGTGCATCCATTAGTGTTATGCCTAAACATGTTTATGATTCTCTTAGTCTTGAGCCTTTGAATAAAACTAGCATTGTAATACAACTTGCGGATCGTAGTTTTGTTTACCCACTTGGTGTGATAGAAGATGTCCTAGTCAAGATTGATAGTTTGGTCATTCCATGCGACTTTTATATTCTTGATATGGAACATGATTCTTGTGATTCATCAAACAGCACTCCTATATTGTTTGGGAGACCATTCTTGAAAACTGCCAATACAAAGATTGATTGTGGTAAGGATACTTTGTCTATGGAAGTAGGAGATGAAAAGATTGAATTTAATTTTCATGATGCAATGAAATATCCTTATAGCAATGTTTATTCTATCACATGCTATGACCAAGTTGATAAGTATGTGCAGCAAGTTTTTGATTTTGATTGTGAAGATGGATTAAGCATAGCTTTGAGCTATGGCTATGATTTTACCATGATAGAAAAGATGGAGAGGCATATATGTGTTCCCCGAAATGTGCATGACTCAGCATTGGATTTGCAAGCTTTGCAAATTGTCCTCCATGATGCAGGAGTCATTTACCTTATCACAGACAGTGAATGGGTGGCGCCTATCCTTTTGGTGCCCAAAAAGATTGGAATTATGTTGGAAGAAATACAAAATGATGCTTATGAGAATGCAAGGATTTACAAAGAAAAGACTAAGAGTCTCCATGACCGAATGATTACAAGAAAAGAGTTTAATGTTGGAGACAAAGTCCTTCTTTATCATTTGCATTTGAAATTTTTTCCTGAAAAGTTGCACTCTCGTTGGATTGGACCCTTTGTTGTTTCTAATGTTTTTCCTTATGGTGTAGTTGAAATTAAAAGTTTAGAAACCAACAAAGTACTCAAGGTCAATGGGCATCGCTTGAAACCTTTCTATGAAGGTTGGACGACAGAACTCACTGCTTCTGCGGAGTTAGCTGAACCAATCTATGAAGAATGAGTATGCACCATGTCGAGCCAATGACATAAAACAAAAGCGCTTACTGGGAGGCAACCCAGCACAAAAAGAAAAAAAAAACAGATTTGCTTTCCATTCCCTTATCTTTTATTTTTCGTATTTTACTTTATTTTTATCATTCTCCTATATTCCTTCTCTTTTATTTCAACATTGAGGACAATGTCGTGTTTTAAGTGTGAGGGTATTGGGAGAATGTTGGTTTTCTAATTTTGGTTTTCTTTGTTATTTTTCAAAAAAAAAATTATGTTTGATCTTTTGAACTTCCATTGGTTTTTGAGAATATGAGTATTATGTATGAGAATTAGTTGAGATAGATGAAGATATAAATCAAATGAAGGAGTGTGCATGCAAGTTTTAAGGTTTAATTGTTTTAGGAATTGACTTTGAGAATATACCATGTTGACTTTATAGTGTTATACCAATGCAAGCTTTTGAGCCTTCAACATTATATTCTTTTATTGTGCCTTCTTTTAATGATATGTATCTTTAGAACTTGCTTCATATCTTGTTGAGATTACATTCATATTACATATATACATGAAGATGATAAAGGCATTAGGAATTTTAACCACTTGAGCCAAAAAGCCAACCTAAAGCATATTATCCTTAGTGAGCCTCTTTTGAGCTTGTTTATCTTTTCTTTGCTTTATCCATGTATAAGCCTTAACTTTTTATATGTTTTCCTTTTCCCCTGGCTAAGGATTAGTAGAGCATATACTTATGATATCTCATGGAATTATGGTTGGAAATTATGTGAAAAGAAAGAAGAAGTGATGTTTGATGAAAAGATGGGCAAATTTGCCAAAGGTAAAAAAAAAAAGGAAAAGAAAAAAAAAAGAAAAAAAAGAAAAAGAAAAAGAAAAGAAAAGGAATGGAAGAATGGGTGAATGCGAGAGTGGTGGGGTAGCTCAAGTTCGTAAGCAATATTGCTAATTTTCTTTATAATAGGATATGGCCCATAGAATCTGCTTGCAAGTTTGTGATAGGCTCTTTTGAATATAGACTGTTGGCGGCAAGGATGTAGCTTCAGAAATACCAAATCATCGACCTGGAATTAAATGTCTCAACATTTGGAATTGGCCTGTTACTTCATGCGATTATTAGCTGCGAGTAAATTGCTCTTAAGCTGTTGTAATAGAGCATCTCTAGAAGCCAAGTTTTTGTTGACTTCATGAACCGGACAAAGACCTTCATGGTACTGAGGTATTATGGGTGGTGGCCTTCCATAGAGAGCTTGGAAAGGAGTCATTCCTATAGAGGCATGATAGGTAGTATTATACCAAAACTCAGCCCATGGAAGAAAGGAATGCCACTTACAGGGCTGCTGGTAAGCAAAACAGTGAAGATATTGCTCAATGCAACGGTTGACGATTTCTATTTGCCCATCGGTTTGTGGATGGTAAGCGAAGCTCATCTTTAATTGTGTGCCAGACATTTTGAAGAATTCTCGCCAAAAATGACTGATAAAGACTGGATCCCGATCGCTGACAATAGACTGAGGCATGCCATGAAGTTTGACTATGCCAGCAATGAATATTTCAGCCACCAGTTTGGCTGTATACGGGTGTGAAAGGGCCAAGAAATGCGCCGATTTACTCAACCTGTCCACAACAAGAAGGATTGAAGTTTTGCCAGCTAAAGGGGGAAGACCATCAATAAAATCCATAGTGATGTCATCCCAAACTTGACATGGAATTGGAAGAGGCTGCAAAAGTCCTGCTGGCGACAGAGTGACATTTTTAGTACGTTGGCAGACTTCACAGGAGGCCACGTAAGTCATCACCGTGTGGAATATGGACGGCCAATAGAATTGTTATGCTAGCCGTTTGTATGTATGTAAGACACCTGAATGTCCACCACTGGGAGAATCATGGAATTCATGTAAGAGTTGTGCAATGATGTTGGAGTGAGGAGGCACCACCACACGATTCTTGTAGCAGACCAACCCGTTACGCCAGTTGTAAGGAACACCAGGATTGGCAGTTGCTTTGTCGCTGATTGTCATCATGTATGGATTGGTGCGGGCTTCTGTTTTGATTGTATCCTATAGATGATCTCATAATCATAGCCAAGCAGTTTTGTCACCCATTTTTGTTGTTCAGGTGTTATGATGTCTTGTTCCAACAAGAATTTGAGGCTGCACTGGTCAGTTTGGATGTAGAATTTCCTTCCCAGCAGAAATGGTCTCCACGTCTGAATTGCATGTATGATGGCTAACATTTCTTTGGCATACACAGACCAGGATTGTTTGGTAGTGCCTAAAGCGCAGCTCATGAATGCGATAGGCTGCCCCTGTTAACTCAAAACTACCCCTATGTCATTGCTAGAAGCGTCTAATTCAATGGTAAATGGTTCATTGAAATTTGGCATCGCAAGTGTTGGTGTAGTAGTCATGACTGTTTTGAGCTCTTTAAAAGCACTATCAGCTGCTTCTGGCCAACCAAATTTGCCCTTTTTGAGAAGATTGGTGAGAGGACGGGCAATAAGGTTGTAGTTGCGAACAAATTTCCGATAATAACCTGTAAGTTCTCAAAAACCACGTAACTTGGAAACATTAGTAGGCCGAGGCCAATTCAGCATAGTTGTAATTTTGTTTTGATCCACCTTGACTCCGTGGGGAGTCACAATATGCTCCAAATATTCCAATTCTTGTAAACCGAAGGCACATTTGTTGAATTTAACAAAAAACTGATGTTGTAATACTTTAAATTCCTTTTTAACATGTTCAAGATGCATGATCCAATTAGGGCTATAAATTAAAATGTCATAAAAAAAGACTAGTATAAATTTGTGAAGGTAAGGGCAAAAGATGGAATTAATAATGGCTTGAAAAGTAGACGGAGCATTACAAAGACCAATTGGCATAACCAAGTATTCATAATGACCATTATAAGTACGAAGGGCAGTTTTAGGAATATCTGTTGGATGTACTCGTACCTGGTAGTATCCTGCTCGTAAATCAAGTTTGGTGAAATAAGACGCTCCATGAAGCTCGAGCATGTCATCAACTGTGGGGATAGGAAATCTATCTTTGATGGTTACAACATTAAGTGCTCTATAGTTAGTGCAAAACCTCCACGAACCATCTATTTTTTTAACCAACAAAAAAAGAGATGAAAAAGGACTAGTACTAGATTTTATTAGCCCTAATTTTAACATGTCATGAACTTGTTTTCCAATTTTAGCTTTTTGAAAATAGGCATACCTATAGCGCCGCACGTTAACGGGCGTTGTTCCTTCCTGTAAAATGATGTGATGATCTACTTCCCTTGTCGGGGGAAGTTGTGTTGGCTCCTAGAATAAATCTTTAAATTATGCTAAAAGGTGTTTTATTTCCAGATTGACACTCTGTGATGTTGGACTAGCTGAAGATTGAAGGCAAATGGCAAACATAGAACTCCTTTGTCTCAAATCCTTGGCAATAGCTTTCATAGATGTTGACTGAATTGATGTATCCATCCCCTGTAATTTATGAGTTTGGTTGCGCCACTGGAACTCCATTGTTAATTGCTTCCATTTACATACCACTATGCCCAATTGTTCCAACCAATGGACTCCTAAGACCAAATCCAACACAACTAATGGTAAAACATACAGAGTGAGGACAAAAGGAATACCTTAGAGTGCAATATGGACATTTTCAAATCTTCCTTGACATTTTAATGGCCCTCCATTTGCCACCCTGACATTGAAGGAGTCTGTTGGGACTACTGGTAATTGTAGCATATTCGCCACCTTTTCACTAATAAAATTATGAGTAGACCCGCTATCAATGAGAACAATCATCTCATAGGGTCCAATTTTTTCCAACACCCGCATGGTTTTATATGTTGTCCATCCAGAAAGTGCATGAAGTGATATTTCAGGTTGAAATTCCAATGAGCTTTTGATGTCATCTCCCTCTAATATTCACAGCAGCCTTCTAACAATAGGAGCTGTGGCCCCTTGCACCTATGACCAGGCGTGAATTTCTCTTCACAGTTAAAACATAGACCCTGTGCTCGTCTCTTCTGCATTTCATCCCAGGAAAGTATTTTCATAGGTGAAGCTGTCTTGAATCTTGTTGGTGGATGGTAGTCTGCAGGAGTTTGATGGATTGATCGTGTACTTCTCCTTTGGTGGTTCAACTGCTCACTCGCATTCGTGCAAGGCTGCTAGCTTCTTTTAATGACTTTGGTTTGAACATTCTTATGCCATTCGCTATTTCAGGTTTGAGGCCCCCCATGAATGTTCCTACTAAAGCTTTTTGTGGCCATCCGTGCACCCGATTACCCAGTTGTTCAAACTCCTTCTGATACTCACGCAAAGACCCTTCCTGTTTCACCTTTGACAAGGCTTCATCAAAGTCTTCACATTCAATAGGACCAAACCTTGCCCACAGTTCTTCTTGAAAAATGTCCCATGTCACGTCCCTGCCTTCTTCTTTATAAGATCATCTCAACCACTGCCACCATTGATTAGCTTCACCTTGTAGGTGGAAAAAAGCTAGAGACACCTTTTGAGCTTCAGTGGTGCCTTGAAATTCAAAGAATTGATCCACCCTTGTGAACCATTCAGAAGGATCATCTCTAGAAAATCTAGGGAACTCCAAACTAGCTAACTTAGAAAAAAACAATGGTCGGCCTCCTTCTGAAATTTCTCTCGGTTCCTCTCTTATGGAATGAGAACGTCTATTAGGAGAGTTGGTAGTAGGGTCAGAAGGGTTGCTAGCTGATGCAGTTTGATTGGATAGAAGGACTTCAGAGAGCTTGCTAAGTACATCTTCTATGTGGTGCAACTTCTCAGTAACACCAATCTCCATGCAACTAAAACTGTTTTGGAGTCCACCCAAACCAGCTTCTAAACTCTCAATCCTCTCCTTATTTTTTCCCATGGCTCTAATACCAATGATAGGTCCCAATCAGGCTATGAATATTATAGTGCAGATAGTATTCTACTTAGGGTGAGAATTAACCGCAAGAGTTTTTATTTGGAAAAATTCAGCTCATCTTTACTGCTTTTGAAAGGGTTTAAATACAAGAAGAAAATAACAACCACTCCTAATTCTGAGATCATATCTCTAAGAATTAGGACACGATCACATTATTGAAAATCAAATAATAGCTGCTAGACCTATTCCTACGCAAGCATGCTTGGTGGACATGACCAACAACTTAGACCAAATCTTTGGCAAACATAACTTCTCTGTACATGGTTCTTGCACATGGAAGTTGCTTTTACGTGAGAACTTCTTAGTCCAAATACTTTGGGTTTTTCACGGCCATTCTTACAGATCTTCTTGGTTTATCACACTATCTATCTTAGTGGTTGTCTCTAAGAGCTGGCTAGCTTGAAATTTTTAGGCTTGCCTGCTGGATTTGATTTTGGTTGGTTTGCTTGGTTGAGTACACCTGGGCCAATCCTTGCTGCCTAAAGTTGTGCCTTACCTGCTTCCTTGCTGGATGTTTTCCATGTTTTAGGGTGTGAATGCTAGTCTGATATGTTTGGCTGCCTTGGCTGAATTGGATGGTCTCATCTCCATGCAAGCTACTCAGGGGTGTATCTAGGTCCTAGCTATTGCTATGCTTCCCAACCGTTTGGTTCTGCATGACATGGGCTTTCATTGTCATTGTTGTTAGTTTGTTGCTTAGTTCCAGTGCTTCCTCTCCTGTTTTGGGAGGCCTGCTGCAACCGAATGCCCTGCTGGGTCTCCTTTTTTATTTGATTGCTATATGACTATTGCTCTGCCTAGCTGCTATTGCTGGCGTCCTTGTATGCTGGTTGGTGCTATTGCTGGCGTCGTTGTTTTTGTTGTTCCTCCTTGAGCTTCTTTAGCGGCTGTGATCTCACAATTCCTCTTTGTGTCTACTAGGTTTGAAGGAGCTATCACCTGCTCCCATTGGTGCTGTTTTCTTTGGATCTCCCAGTGGTGCTTCATACTACTATGCTTACTGCTATTGGCTGCTTGAGTCCATGCTTTTGCTGCTATGCTGGATGGTTGTGCATGCCAGGTGTTGGTTGCGTTCATGGAATGCGTTGCTATGATCCTTTGCCTGTGTGCTTGTCATGTCATAGATATCATTAGCTACTAGTCTATTTGTATTTATTTATGTTTGCTAAATGGCTTTGTTTTGCTCGTTGTGATGTACCTATTGCTTGTTCGAGGGAGCCTGTTCCCTCTGGTATATTGTCACTGGTTTTGTACATGTCTATACACTCTCACTTGCTAGTCTCCAGCTTCGTTTCATTTTGATCTATAATATTTTCTTACATTTGATAAAAAAAGAAAAGAGTTCTCAGTCTGTCAATCTTTACTATGTCTGGACATGGTAAGTTTTCTCATGTTAAGTCAAATTAAGCTGTAGGCTCCACTTCTGGTGGTGCCCTTCCGTCAATTCCTTTAAGTTTCAGCCTTGCGACAATACTCCCCCTAGAACCCAAAAACTTTGATTTCTCATAAGGTTCTGAAAGAGTCATAAAAGCAACATTCACTTGTTTTTATTTTTATTTTAAATATATACTTACTTTTTGATTAAAAAAAACAGAGAGAGAAAGAGCTCTCAGTCAAAGGAGTCTCATGTAGGTGTTGCACCCAATTCTGGTACGAATTTATAGATGAATCTCTAGGTTGTTGCTGCGATCCCAGATTCTCCTGTGAAAATGATAACTTTACCCAGCCCTAGTACTGACCCTCATGCTTATGGCACTAATTCCAACGTTAGACCTCTGGTTGCAATCTCAAGTGCAACACAAGCCCCAACCACCTCCATCTCTGACGAGGTGATCAACTCCATGGTGGGGTGCCCCCCATCTACAAGTAATCTTTAGCACCTAAGTACTTCTTAGCCCTTACAACCTGCAGTAGGCAAATGGAGGGATTTATTCTCTACTAATCATAGCTTTGAAAATTGTCGCAAGCTTACACATTTCTCTACTATTTGTAGCACAAAATCTTTCTCTTTGTAAGCTAAGGACTTAGATGCGAGTTGTGATGTTTGGAAATCATGTGTTGTTGGGTATGTGGCTGGGAAATTCCCAGGTTTTAAAGCTTTGAACAATATCATTAGTCATACCTGGAAATGTGATCCATGATCCGGGGTGGCTGATATATTGTTTTAATAAGATTAAGGATAAACTTGTTGTCTTTAGTGGAGGCCCTTATTTGGTGTTTGGTAGACCTTTTATGTTAAGACCTATGCCTGCATTTTTTAATTTTTCTGCTAAAGAGATGTCTAAGGTTCCAGTTTGGGTGAAATTTCCTAATCTTCCATTAGAATGTTGGTCCCCTAGATGCTTATCAAAGATTGGCGGTATGCGTGGGAAGCCTTTGTAGAGTGACAAATTGACCTCCACCATGTTGCGTCTCTCTTATGCTAGAGTCCTCATAGAAGTAAATTTGATGGATGCTTTGCCTTATTCTATCAATATTCTTTTGCCTAATGGTTCTATTTTGAACCAATCAATTGTTTATGAAACTTTGCCGAAGTTTTGCAAACATTGCAGAGTTCTGAGTCACAATACTGCATCATGTTCTTCACCTGCCAGGTCAAGTCGGCAAACTTAGGGTAATGAGGAATATGAGAATAGAAGTCGGGGTAGTGCTCTCCAAAGATTGTGTCCCTTGAGGGACAAACACATCAGGGAAAAATTGTCTAATGAGCAGTTTTCTGTGAAGAGATATGAAAATATGTGTAGAGATTCCATGCAGGATTCAAGTGTAGAAATCCTACATGGATCTTCTGCACACATCACTCTATTGAGAGATCCCCTACCATAATTCTTCATTCCATTTACTTCATGATTTCCATAATTCCTGCATCCAATCATGTATATATATAGTAATAACCAATGACCTGTAATGTATGAAATGCCTATTTAAAGGCACGAACAATATACATGAATATAAGTTCAGCTTTCCTACATGGTATCAGAGCCTTTTATCACTATGGCATCTTCTTCTTCAGTTCAAACAATGTTCCCTGCTTCTTCTCTTGAGATTACACTCCCAAAATCACATCTGCCTGATATCTCTATTAAGTTGGCTTCAAACAATTATCTTCTATGGAAAGCACAGGTTATTCCTGTTTTACGTGGCTATAGAGTCCTTGGATATGTGAAGGATGAAGTTCCCTGCCCAGAATCAACTATCATTGGTGAGAATGGTGAGTTGCAAACAAATCCTACTGCAGCAATGTGGCTGCGCACGGATCAATTGATCCTTGGATGGATCAATAGTTCACTCTCTGATGGACCTCTTTCTCAAGTCATCAATAGTGAATCTTCGCATGATGCATGGCAAGTGTTAGAGACCCTTTATCAAAGGCAATTTATAGTCTCTGACAAAAGGTACCACTTCACTGGAAGATTATTTACACAAAGCAAAAGCTTTGGCTCTATCTCTTTGTGGTGCAGGTAAACCAATGGATGATGATGAATTCATCATTTGTATTCTTCGAGGATTAGGATCTGAATTTGATCCTATAGTAGTAGCATTAAATGCTAGAGATACCTTTCCATCTCTTGAAGGAGTTATTTGTAAACTCCGTGACTTTGAAATTCGAATTCAAGGAGCACAGATAACTGCTCCTTCTGTCGCTTTTTATACAAATCATGGCCGCACAAACTCAAAGCCATGGATAAACACCAGCACTCGTGGTCACAATCATAGCAGCTTCACTGGGAGAAATCCCACTAACAACACTCCATCATGAGCTAAAGAGACTCGTTTTCCTCGCCAAAATGGAAGCTTCACTGGGACTTATTGGAAACAAATCTCACATAACAGTAATCATGGACGTGGTGGCATCACTTGTTTTCGATGTGGGGGACCTAATCACAAGGCCTTTGCTGTAATTAAAATTGTTTTCGATGGATGCTTTGCATCTAATGAAGAAGCTGATCAATACAAGGCCTTTGCTGTAATTAAAATTGGTGAAACTGCAGAAGATCCATGGTATTCTGACACTGGAGCAAACCAGCATATGATGTCTGACACAAATGAAGTCCAAGGAATTATTTCTTATCCTGGAAATGACTCTGTTATGGTTCGAAATGGTCAGGGCTTGCCTATCACTGGTACTGGAAACGTTACTATTCCCACTACCAATCTCAAGCTAAATGATGTTCTTGTGGTTCCTGCATTTGAGGAGTGAGCGACGTCGCGGCGATTGTCCACCCTCAATGAGTATGGATATATATCTGGTAAATATGGGGAGACAAGGAATTCTTTGTCTCTTATCAATGAAAAATGGTGTGGGAGTCGCCACCTAGTATTTTGGTCACTAGGAACCCTAACTGGTCTTAGAGATCGGGCACGGGGACTGGTTGCGTAAAGGGAAGGTATTAGCACCCCAAATACGCCCTACCTAAGGTAAGCTGCATTGTTTGATTGTCTGATAAAAAAGCTAAGGTGTTATTGTATTTCTAGTTGTTGGTCCGTTGATGGTTCAAGAAAAGTCCTCCTCAATAAGGAGGTCCTTATCTTATCAGGTAAAACCTAACCGTTCTAACGTCTATGTAAAAAACATATTTTTAATATCAGGAATACGTTCTACGTATAAATTTGTAATCCCAAATACTAAAAGAAGACCAAAAGATTTTTTTAGAATTTTTGAAATATTGGCTTAGTTCTCATGGCTTGAATAAACTAGTTATTAAAGCCAAAATGCATGCTAATACATATATTGTTTTTGAAATTTCTTTTGTTGTGTGAAAATATGATGTTATAATATTTATATATATATATTGGAGAGACTAGGCCATATGCATGAAAACAAAACATTTTTTGAAAACTTGACAAAAACCGGGTATTTTAATACCGGACTTGTATCTTTACAGTATAAAAATACAAACCGACATTGATCAAAATACATTAATAAAATTACAGAAAATCACATATTTTTTGAAATAATTTTTGAAGAATTTTTGTTCGAACGGGCCAGACCCGGCCCGAAAGGAGACTGGGCCGAAATTGGCCCAAAATAAAACGGGCCTACTTCCTACAGGGCTGGACTCAGCCCAGCCCAAACCCACATGACTGGTTACTGTGCAGGTGAACAGTACCTGTTAATTAATTAGCCGGTACTGTGCACACAGTAACCGGGTAATTATTTTCTGGCTTGCAGAACGTGCACAGTGCACGTTCTGCATGCAAGACGATGAATAGTAAATAGAGATAAGGGTCAGAGGGCTGACCTGTGGTGGCTCTGAAGGCGGTGCTGCTGGCGGTTGCTGACCGGAGGATGGCCGGGAGGGTGGTCGGTGGCTGGGGAGCCCTATGACAGCAGCTGTTCTTTCTTCTTCTTCCCTGTGCAGAGGTGCCCACCTCTGGTTTTTTTTTCCTTTTCACGTCTGCTTTTATTCTACTCTCTGTCACTGTCTTTGTTTCATCTCCCTTGTCCCAAAGTCTTCTCTCCTTCTAGTCCGTTTTACTCCAGTTTCTCTCCTCTCTTTCTCCTCTGTTCGCCCCTGTTTTGTCTTCTCCTTCTGTTGCTGACGGTGTTTTCTGCTGTCAACAATGTTCTTCCTTATCTGCAACGTCTTCGTGGAGGTGCTGGTGGCAGGGCATGGCTGTGGCTTGGACGGTGGTCGACCTTTCTTCTTCTTCTTCTCTGTGTTTTTCTTCTGCTCTATTCTCCTCTGTTTCTGTTTTATTCTTTTGCTTCTCACAGTGTTGTTGTCGACTGGGAGGCCAGTGACAGCTGGTAGTGATGATGATGGAGCGACGGTGGTTCTTCCCTGCAGTGGCGGGCAGTGTTTTTTTTCTGCTATTGTTGGCAGCGCTGATGGTGGTGGAATGGCGGAGGTTCCAGTGACAGCAGCTGTTTTCTTCTTCTTCTTTTGCTGCTCGCGAGGCAGGCGCTCCCTTTTTTCTTCAAGCAGCAGCGCCGAGTGGGAGGAAGGAGATGAATTGAGGCGGGATGGTGGTGGCGTTTGGCAATGCTGGTGTAGTTGGCGTGTTACTGCGGCTGCTCCTCCTCCTGGTGTTGCTACTGCTGCTGGGATGGAGGAGAAAATGAGGTCGGTCTGGGGCTCCGTTGACAGAGAAGGCTGTTTCAGGTGCAGGGAAGAAATGGCCAAGAGAGGGGAATGGCCAGGAGGGGGACTGTTTTTGGGTGCTCTCTCTCTTTCTCGTTCCAAAAACACTCCTCCCCTTTTAGTTTTCCAGCCCTCTCTCGTTCAACAAAACTCTCCTCGTTTTAAACTTCTTCCTCTCTCCGTTTCAAAAAGTTTCTCCCCCTCTTGGTTTTCCAGCCCTCTCTCTAGTTCTAAAAACTCTATCTCTCGTCCTTCCCATCCAAAAAACCCTCCACTTTTCTTGCAGCTGCTAAGGGAAGTATTTATAGGCGAAGGGGGAGCGGGCTGCTATTGCGCGTGGGGAGCAGGGGAGCGGAGGTTGGTCGGCTAGTGGGCGTGGGGCTTTAAGTTTTGGGAGCAGCATGCAATCATTTTTTCTTGTTTAAAGGGGCGTAGGGCTCTAAGTTTTGGGAGCAGCAGGCAGGAAGAGGAACAGTGTCAAAACGACACTGTTCAGTTTTTTTTTTATATATATATATATTTATTTGTGGGGATCCAAAAATGGGTTACAACAGATGCCCCCTCTTTATAATGCTTACGGAGCAACATGGATTTTGCGTAGTAAGTTTTATAAAGATAAACAAAACTGAACTTCCAAAACTGATATTGTCGAAGTTTGATCTATTTGAAACTGTCTTTACAGCAGCTCCCCTTCAACCCAAAACAATGATCAAAACTTAGTCATCTTGAGATCCCAATCCGGTGATCCCCTAACCTCTAACTTGGATTAGATTAACCTGGCATTCCATCCGAGATCCCTTCTGGCGATCTCTTTTAACTAAAAATCCATATTTGTAGTTTGGCCAAACTGAAATCCCATCTGGCGATTTCCCTTAGCTAATATCGATGTTACGGTTGGGCTAACCTGAGATCCCTTCCGGCGATCCCCTTTAACCAGAACCATTATTTTGTGTGTGGTTGGGCTAACCTGAGATCCCATCTGGCGATCCCCTTTAACCAGAACCATTATCCTGTGTGTGGTTGGGCTAACCTGAGATCCCATCTGGCGATCCCCTTTAACCAGAACCATTATGCTGTGTGTGGTTGGGCTAACCTGAGATCCCATCTGGCGATCCCCTTTAACCAGAACCAAAATCCTGTGTGTGGTTAGGCTAACCTGAGATCCCATCTGGCGATCTCCTTTAACCAGAACCATTATTCTGTGTGTGGTTGGGCTAACCTGAGATCCCATCTGGCGATCCCCTTTAACCGGAACCAATATCTTGTGTGTGGTTGGGCTAACCTGAGATCCCATCTGGCGATCCCCTTTAACCAGAACCATTATTCTGTGTGTGGTTGGGCTAACCTGAGATCCCATCTGGCGATCCCCTTTAACCAGAACCAAAATCATGTGTGTGGTTGGGCTAACCTGAGATCCCATCTGGCGATCCCCTTTAACCAAAACCATTATTCTGTATGTGGTTGGGCTAACCTGAGATCCCATCTGGCGATCCCCTTTAACCAGAACCAAAAAATCTATGTGTGGTTGGGCTAACCTGAGATCCCATCTGGCGATCCCCTTTAACCAAAACCATTATCCTATGTGTGGTTGGGCTAACCTGAGATCCCATCTGGCGATCCCCTTTAACCAGAACCAAAAAATATATGTGGTTGGGCTAACCTGAGATCCCATCTAGCGATCCCCTTTAACCAGAACCAAAATCCTGTGTGTGGTTGGGCTAACCTGAGATCCCATCTGGCGATCCCTTTTAACCAGAACCATTATTCTGTGTGTGGTTGGGCTAACCTGAGATCCCATCTGGCGATCCCCTTTAACCAGAACCAAAATCATGTGTGTGGTTGGGCTAACCTGAGATCCCATCTGGCGATCCCCTTTAACCAAAACCATTATTCTGTATGTGGTTGGGCTAACCTGAGATCCCATCTGGCGATCCCCTTTAACCAGAACCAAAAAATCTATGTGTGGTTGGGCTAACCTGAGATCCCATCTGGCGATCCCCTTTAACCAAAACCATTATCCTATGTGTGGTTGGGCTAACCTGAGATCCCATCTGGCGATCCCCTTTAACCAGAACCAAAAAATATATGTGGTTGGGCTAACCTGAGATCCCATCTAGCGATCCCCTTTAACCAGAACCAAAATCCTGTGTGTGGTTGGGCTAACCTGAGATCCCATCTGGCGATCCCCTTTAACCAGAACCAAAAAAATCTATGTTTGTAGCCCGATCAACCTGGAATCCCATCTGGCGATTCCCTTTAACCAAAGCTGAAATATGAGATCCCTTCTGGCGACCTCCTTTTGATAAAAGCTGAAATATGAGATCCCTTCTGGCGACCTCCTTTAATCAAATCCGAAATATGAGATCCCTTCTGGCGACCTCCTTTAAGCAAAACCAAAAACTATTTCTGTAGCTCGGTCAACCTGGAATCCCATCTGGCGATTCCCTTTTACCAAAGCTGAAATATGAGATCCCTTCTGGCGACCTCCTTAGACCAAAACTGAAATATGAGATCCCTTCTGGCGACCTCTTTTAACTAAAAACAAAAACTATATTTGTAGCTCGGTCAACCTGGAATCCCATTTGGCGATTCCCTTTAACCAAAGCTGAAATCGGTGTCATTCTTCCTGATGGCAGGGTTTGAACCTTTCATTTTCTTTTGGAGATTTCCTAATAGGTTCTTCTCACTTTATTGTTGTTCCAAAATCAAAACCGTGATTCTTTGCTATCATCAACTCAATGATCCTTTCCTCATCCACAATCTTGTTGGATTACATTAAGGATTCCTCCTGCAACGTTTACAAAAAACTGGTTTTGAAACATAGGTCCCATCATCTTCTTCTATTTCATGAAACTCTCTCTTGACATGAGCTTGCTTTTGAAGTCCTATGTTGGATTCATTTCTCGTGCTGCCCTATCATATCTTTGAGAAGAAGTCTTCGACTTTTTACAAGTAGCCCCTTTTCTTCTTCTTTTTTTTTTAATGTATGACTTGTCATTGCCTTCTTTGTCATGCTTTTGTCAAATGCTTTAACTTATCTTTTTCAAATCTACGGGCTCTCATCCCGTTTTCATGAAATGTCTTTTATTGCCCCCAGTGTGGGGATGTGATCCTGATCCGGGCTTTTATGAAGAAGAAATTCATTTCGCCTATTTCTCCTTCAAGTGAGCTGGGTCATTTCTAATGTCAATGCGTACAGGTTGTACCTTATACTCGAGATCAATGGTAGTCATAACCGTTAGTGTGGCCAAAGCATCCGCGACATGGTTCCCTTCTCTTCAAATTCTTTAGATAGCTATTCCTGGTATGAACTCAGCTTTTCTTTCTTGGTTTGCCATTCCCCTTTTACCTGACAGATAATCAACATTGAATCCCCATATACATCTATCTTATCTTTAGCTCTAATGCAGCTTCTAAACCGAGGATACAAGCTTTATGCTCAGCTGTATTGTTGGTGCACTCGAAACGCAGTTTAACCGAAACTGGATATTGCTTCTTATTAGGAGAGATTATTACCGCACTGGCCCCGTTACCATATACATTCACTGCCCCATCAAAAACATAGTCCACCAATCTGTCCTCCCTTCTGCTTTCTTTATTGACAATATATCTTAATAGGGAAAATCTCAAATCCCAAAGGGTTGTAATCTTCAACAGCATTATCAGTCAAATGGTTCGTAATTGCACTTCCTTTTAGGGCTTTCATTGTCATATACTTTATGTCATATACTTTATGTCATATTCTGCAAATAAAACCGGCCACCTTTCAATTCGACTTTAGAAAAAGGGTTTGTTCCACTTTTGAAATCCATCAAGTGGTGTAACATATAATGTCGTAATCTCTTTGCCGCCCTCACCAGCGCACAACAGAGCCTTTCTATCTCAGTGTATCTATACTCACATTCGGTGAGTTTCTTAATTTAAATAATAAATATGATGTTGTAAGAAATCCGCTTTCAAGATTCATTTTGAAAACTACTAGGGCTTCTTAGGTCACCCAATTCTGAAACTTCTCACCCTGGGCCAACTTGTGCACAAAGGTCTTGGCGGAGACTTCTTCTAGTGTGTGGACAATTAGTTGTGGCAGTGCTTCATCTTCCTTCCCCACCTGTGTTTTCTTATCATCTCCTTCGATCTCACCTTCTTCATCATAGACAATTCTTGACCGGGGTTTTCCAATCCTTCATCCATTATTACTTGCGTCACGACCAGGCAATGACTTTGAATTGATGTTGGATGTGTCTTCAAATGACACCCATCCTATCATGATGAGCTTTGACAACCTTTTCTTGAAAGCGTAGCATGTTTCAAAACCATGCCCGGGAATACCAGCATAATACTCGCAAGTCAACTCGGGCTTGTACCAGATAGGGAATGGTGGTTGTAGTGGTAATGTGGGGATATGAGCTATTTGTTTAATGCCTAGTAGTTTGGCATACATGTCCTTCAAATGCATGGGTAATGGCGGTAGTTGTTCTGAAATGTATCTTGTGTTTGATCTTTGGTAGTTGTTTTGGTTGTTTGACTGGTTATTTGCTCGTTTAGAGGAAAAAGGTTTGTTAAAGTTTATGTGGGCAACATGAGAGGTAGGTATTTGTGGGTTATGTGAATCCACTATTTTGCCCTTGGACCCACCTTCGAAGTTGTTAACGTGACCTTCCATTTTTCTTCCAATAAAACCCTTCGTCTGCGATAGCTCAGCTATGTGTCTAGCTTTAATCCCTTGCTCTACCACATCGTAGAAATGCTGAGATGAGCTACCCATTAGATGCTCATAATATGGTGCCTTGCGTATTCGCAAACAAGGTCGCCATTTCTGTTTCTATTAGAGGGGGTTGGACATGCATTGCCTCATCCCTCCACCTTTGTGCATAGGCCCTTACTGACTCTTGACTCCTCTTCTCCATTGACATTAGACTTGTCCGATCTGGAGCAATTTCCATGTTAAACTTGTATTGTTTAAGGAAAGCCTCCACCAAATCTCTCCAGCTCTTGATCCTGATGCTGTCTAACCTCATGTACCAGCTTAAAACGGATCCTGCTAGGCTATCTTGAAGAAAATAGATTAGCAATTTATCATCACGGATTACTTCCGCCATTTTGTTGCAGTAGGATCAAAGGTGAGTGTTTGGGCATTCCAAACCGGTATACTTAATGAATTCTGGTATCCGAAAATCTTTTGGCACCACGATGTTTGGTACCAAACATACTTCGGCTGCTCGCATTGGGTCAAACCAGTCATTACCCTCAACTGCCCTTAATCTTTCTTCCAGAGTAAATAGCTTGTCTTGGTCCATCAAACTGGGAGATCTATTATCCGGGATTCCCTACATTGTTAAGTCCACAATGATTGGAGCATGATTTGGCTGGATAGGGGTGATAGGCACAAAATGTTGTTTGTGCATTAGCCGAGTTTGCCCCCTGGTTTTGAGATGCTGATGGGATGTGAGCCGCTGGCGCACCTTCAGGCAGTTGTGCAGATGTTCCTTCCCCATTCTTAGCTCTTAGAAGTTGCTTGAGTAGGTCGGTCAGCTGAGCAACTTTATTTTTCACGGATTCTAACTCGGTCTGGTAATGTGACTCTAAATGAGCTCTCTTTTTTTTTGTTCTCCATTCTTGTTCTGGAACGGGTGCAGTAGACTTTGGACGTGGGACTATGTTTCATGATCGGGTATGCATATGATAAATTAAAAACAAATGCATGATGAAAGAAACAATGCATGAATGCATATGTAATATGAGCTTGTTTTTTTTTCAAAAAAAAAAAACGATCGATGGCCAACATTCCTCTTGTGTAATGGACTCTTTTTGTCGCGTTCCTTATCAGGAGTAGTTCTGCTCAAGCTGATGCTTTGGTAGGCTTATATTTGTTTTTTACAAAATATGGGTCAAAGCCCCTTTTCCTTAATATTGGCTAATACATCTCTTGAAAAGAGGGTACTACTGGAAGCTTCCTTGCATCATATCAGAGCAATCTCCCTCTGATAGTTGTGACAATTCAGAATTCTGCCCATATTCCACAGTAGTAAATTTGGTAATGATGGCCATCTTATCGTTTCAAAAGACCTGGTAACCAAATGCTTCATGGTTTAGGTTGTTTTATGCAAAATGTACTTTGTGAAGCATACACCCTATAGCCGGTTCTAAATCTTTTATGCTTGACGAGGGTAGGTTGGCTATTCAGTCTCTAAAAAGGGTCTCTTGTTGTCCCAGTGATTGCCCTCGTGGAGGCAATATGGGGGCTTGTAGGCAATGAGATGGCACATGTACCAACTATTGCCAGTCTAAGCACTCAGCGAAGAGTTGGGGTTTACACAAACTTAAACCTTGAC
>Ga0325405_1002538_pt1 | contig 18775 bp, 9 predicted proteins | sample PopdelMetagenome_21_FD_205663 | JGI IMG/M metagenome (GOLD analysis project Ga0325405, IMG submission 205663) | Populus deltoides microbial communities from Bellville, Georgia, United States - Xylem-Control-R2 | ecosystem: Host-associated > Plants > Phyllosphere > Stem > Wood/Secondary xylem...
CTTTTTCCAAATCAGCCCTTAATTATCTTTTGTTTATTTCAATTGCATCCCTTTCAATTTCGTAGCCGCCCTCATATTTGGCCGCCTTTTCCACTTTGGTCCTTGGTATCTAATTTATGCAATTGGACCCTCAATTGATCAATAAACTTCCAATTTCTTCAATTTAGCCCCCGATTTTGTTAATTACAACCCCTCTATTTACGCGCTTTTTCCAATTTGGTCTTTGGTTTCGGATATTCTCAAATAAGTCCCTAATTGGCCATTAAACGTCAATATTTATGCAATTAAGCCCCTGATTTGGCCTAATAAATTCCTAAAAATTATAATTTGACCCCAGAACTTTAATTTCTTCCAACTCATATTTGGCCGCCTTTTCCACTTTGGTCCTTGGTATCTAATTTATGCAATTGGACCCTCAATTGATCAATAAACTTCCAATTTCTTCAATTTGGCCCCTGATTTTGTTAATTACAGCCCCTCTATTTACGCGCCTTTTCCAATTTGGTCCGTGGTTTCGGATATTCTCAAATAAGTCCCTAATTGGCCATTAAACGTCAATATTTATGCAATTAAGCCCCTGATTTGGCCTAATAAATTCCTAAAAATTATAATTTGACCCCAGAACTTTAATTTCTTCCAATTAAAGCCCAAATTGACTTAAAAAACAATTTTCCTTGCAATCAAACCCTCTATAAATTCAATTAAACCTTCCATAAAATCCAATTAAGTCCATAAACATCCAATTTTAGACTTTTCTCTTCAAATTAAATTTTCTTTTCCGACAGGGCTCTCATCATTCAAGCATATACTGTAAAAAAAATTCAATCTTTGTATTTTTGAACCTCCTTAATCAATTTTTCTGATCCTTTCCTGAGCGCTCCAACCTCCTATTATTTTTCTAATTTCTTCCGGCTATATAATTATATATTTATTTTTATTTTTGTGTGGAGACCCAAAAATAGGTTACAACATCTGGAATATGTTTTACATATAAATTCATAATCCTTGATGCTAAAACAAAATGAAATATTTTTTTGGAATTTTTGAAATATTAGCCAAGTTCTCGTGACTTTAATAAACTGATTATTAAAGCCGAAATGCATGCTAAAACATGTTCTTGAAGTTTTCTTTGTTGTATGAAAATACAATATGAGTTTTTAGCTTTAAGAGATTTGGCTGTATGCATGAAACAAAAATATTTTTTTTTTATGTTTTGATGAAAACCGGGTATTTTAATACTAGGTTTGTATCTTTACGGTATAAAAATACAATCCAATATTAAGCAAACTTTACTAGAAAAAAACATGGAAAAATTACAATTTTCAAAAAGAATTTTTATTTGAATTGGTCTGGACCCAGCTATTCGAGCTGAGCCTAGCCATGAACAGTGGCTCTCCACTGTTCACATGCTACGTAAACAGTGGAGGTTGGGGGTGAGACGAAGCTGGAGAAGAAAAGGAAGAGGAGAAGGGCTGACCTGTGGTGGCTGTTGTCGTTGGCAGAGCTGCTGTAGGCGACAGGCAGCGGTGCTGGTGGTTTGCGGTGATTCTTCTCCCTTTTCCTCTCTGTTTTTTTCGTCTGTAAACCTCCCTTGTTTTTTCTTTTCTTTTTATTTTTTCTTTCGGTCCCTCCGACCTCTCCCTCTTTTCTTTTTCCTTCGGTCTTCAGAGCCTCTCCTCTGTATTTATAGGAAAAACAGGGGAGAGAGAGGCAGGGGTGGCCACTGTGCAGTCGCCCCAAAAACTGCCAGAGGGGCACGTCCCCTTGTTTTTTCCACACCGTGGTCGGCCACGGGTCAGAGCTTAGGCAAGTGGGGGCTTTGGGTCGGTGTCTTTTTGAGTTCTAGGTGAGAGAGGGAGAGGGGAAGGCTGCTGCTTCTTCTTCCCCTGCCTTGCGTATCTAGGGGAAGAAGAAGACCCATAGTGCCGTTCAAAACAACACCGTTTCGGGCTTCTTTTTTTAATGAACAGTGGATTAAACGGCGTTATTTTGGACAAAACCCGCCGTTTCATTTAAAAGGAAATGGTGGCAAAATTGTGTCAAAGTCCAAATCAGTCTTCAATTTGTAATTTGTTCAATCAAGTCCTAAATTGCAATTTTGATTTTCAAAAATCAATTCAATTGTATACTTGCCAAATTCAATTGTCACCCCTGAAGTTGGTCGCCTTTTTCACTTTAGTCCTTTGTCTCTGATTTATGCAATTTGATCCTCAATTGATCAATAAACTTCTAATTTCTTTAATTTGGCGCCTGATTCCGTCAATTACAGCCCCTCTATTTACGCGCCTTTTCTAGTTTAGTCCTTGATTTCAGATTTCTTCAATTAAGTCCCAATTGGCCATCAAACTTTAATATTTGTGCAATTAAGTCCCTAATTTGACCAAATCAACTCTAAAACATTATAATTTAACCCCAGAACTTTAGTTTCTCCCAATTAAAGCTCAAATTGACTTCAAAATCAATTTTTCTTGCAATCAAACCCTTCATAAATTCAATTAAACCTTCAATAAAATTTAATTGAGTCCATAAACATCTGATTTTGGACTTTTCTTTCTCAAATTAAATTTTCTTTGTCAACAAGGCTCTCATTAGTCAATGATATACTGTCAAATTTCAATCCTTGTATTTTTGAACCTCCTCAACCAATTTTTAGTCATTTTCTAGGCGCTCTGATGTTCTCTTTTCACTGCTATTATTTTTTCATTTTCTTCCGAATATATTTTTGATTTTTTTGGCATTTTTTTCTTTTTTGTGCGGGGACTAAAAACTGGGTTACAACAAAGGGAACCCATGTTAGGAGGAGTTTTGGGATGTCATATGTTAATGATGAATGAATTGGGGGTGGTAGGAAGTTTACTAATAGGGGAAGCATGATAACTTGATAGTAGAAAACTTCGTGAATCAAATGCATGTGTTATGTGAGGTGGAAACGAATTTATTAACCACAGATATAGCCTATGGTTTTTCTTAGGAGGAGTTACAAAATATAGGAAAAACGTAGAAATAGTTGTCTTAAAAGAAGAAGGGAAATAAGGATAATTGAAAGTTCATCTAAAACCATTAACAAAAACTGGACAGAGTCGTCACATCGATTCCAGAAAGGATTCGAACCTAGAAATAATAAAATTCAGGGATGGTTTCTTCATAGAAGTTATAGCCAAGGATGTTAGCTTTCCAATGAATTTGACCTTAGTGGCATTAGGGGTAGAATCTGGTTTCCTTCACTTCAAAAAATGTGTAATGATGTGGTTCAAAAGGAAATAAGCCATATTTGAAACCAAATTTGTGATGATAGTTATGATTTAATAAAGAATAGTGATCTTAAGAGGTGTAATGGGAAACACAAATGTAAAGGAAGCAATTGTTAAAAAGAAGTCAACATTGTCATTATTATTATTATTATCATTTTTATGAGAAATGTAACTTAAGTAAGAAATGATGTGGTATACTTGTGGAACTAGGAGGGACCATAAGAGGGGTATAACAACAACAAGGGAGTGCGAGCTAAGGTTTTGCAGCAGGTAGGTGTTCTATACCTATACTTTCTTAAAGAACAATAATTTTGGTAATCTGTTCAATTCTTGGATTTTATATCTATGGGTGAAGCCATAAAGAGAAAAGATAAGGTGAAATCAGCGAGAAATGAAAGTAGACTTGATTAATTGATTTGATAAAAAAAATGAGCTATATTAATGGACTTCATTGATGATCGCTTCTTGAATTTGATTAGTCGGTCTCGAGCATGGGAGGCTAATGATGTTAGTAAAGTTTACTAACATTGACATGATCATTCCAGAAAATAAGAGATACTGAACTTGATTAACTATTCGGGTTAAAAATAGTTAATGATATTGACAGGTGACGTTGATATCGACAATCAAATGAAACTTGATTAGCTGATGTGGAAGCTAATGATGTCAAGAATCTTTGACATCAACATTCCCATAAATACTCCAAGGTGTTATGAAAAATTGATTAACTATTTTGGGTTGGAAATAGTTAATGACATTAATTGGTCGCGTTTATGTCGACATTTACAATGAACTTGATTAGTCCCGGTAAGGGCGACTAATGACACTAATGAGATTCATTAGTGTCGGCATTACCTTCCAAGTTTTGGGAAGAAATGTTATGATTGCATTATCAATGAAGAATGATTGAGGGTGTTAATGAAATGGGGATCGACATTTTGAAAGAATTAGTTCTCCGACCTTAAAAATATGGATATTGGTTAAAATTTGTGTAATGAAAAAAAAGAGGAAGGAAATGTTTAGTGATTCCTAGAACAATAAATTCAGAAGTATTAGATGGAAATTATGTAAACCCCCGTAAATAAAATAAAAAACATAGGATCGAAGTAATAAGGTCTCGATGAGTAATGGAGATTCAGTATGAAATAAAAGAATAAATAGTAGGAATGATAATAAATGTGTCATGTGAGAGAGAGAATAATCTCCATAAACAAATTTAAAGGTATCGTTGAAGTCGAAATGAGAGTCATGATTTTTAGTTTAAAACTCGTAATGTTGGTGAAAACAATGACGAGTTTCATTAGATAAAAGAATAAGAAAAAATGAGAAGATATGTAAACCTTGATAAAAAAAAAAACTTATTTCGACAAATTAGTGATAAATGTGGTAATATTGAATTTATTAAGCATAAATTAAGGGAAATGTCATGAGAATCTAAGTAAATAAAGTAATGCATGAAATTCAGATTTTAGCGTAAAAGACACTGTTTGTCTAGTTTTACAGTGTTAATAATATATCTCAATCCGACCGTTTGATCGGGCTGAAATTTTATAAAGAATCTCCAGACTTATTGGTTTATCTTAGGTTACAAAAATTTCATGTCAATCGGTGTTTGGGAAGGCTCTATAAGAGTACTCAAAATCGGGTAAATTGAAGAAAATGACACAAAGGGCAATAATAATGGCATTTTAGTAATTTTATATAAAACAATATCCCCCTCTCCTCCTTTAAACACAACTCATGTTCTCTGCAAAAGGAGAAAATAGGAGGGAGACCAGTTTTCTCCCATCTTCTTCATCTCCTCTCCATTTCTTCAAGTTAAATCAAAAGGGAGTGTTCTTGGGAGGATTGTATCTAAGAAAACAAATCAAGTTACCATACTAAAAGAGTTATAAAGCTTGAGAAAAACAAAGAGTAGGAGCTGGAACTTGAAATATGAGGACATGAGTTTTGTAGATTTTTGCAAGAATTCATTGAAATAAGTTAAGGTTGCAAAGGTAAACAACATACCCTTTAGTAATTTTGTTTTTCTCTCTTATTCTTGCATGAGAAGAAGAAAACCTCCAATTTTAAAATTCTAGGGTTCATGTAAATATTTTGGGGGAATAGTTGTTCTTGTGAATTTCGAGATTAATTGCATGATAATGGCTTGATTTGCAAAAAAAAAAAATAGAAGGAATAAGTTGATTTGAAACTATGGGTTTTGGTAATATTTTAGTTACTAGAAAACCTAACGAGTCCCTATTATAGGAAATATTATAAAATAAGAAATATTATGTTTCCTCTTGTATAGTTTTATTCTATGTAATAGGTTACACCATAACATATATACAATGCTCTACTTATATAAATAGTAGAGGAATTGCCCTGATTAAAGTTACTCACCAAATTATTACAAATCTCTACTTTAACTTGGTATCAGAGCCTCTCTACCTTAAATAGGTTTTTTTTCTTCTACTTTGTTGCAGATTCTTCTCCCTACCGCGATCCCTGCTCATTTATTTTCTACTGCAGATCCATCTCTCTGCTGCCTATTATTCGCCCTCTGCTACAGCCTCGTTGTCAACATCTTTTTCTCTATCTGGGCACTTTGCTCGGTCCTTTCCTGATCTGGACTTGTGCGTGGATCTCTCCACATATTCTCTTCCACAGCAGACCTCCATTGATCCGCCTTCTGCTCTGCCACCCATTCGGCAGCATCCCATGGTGCTGCGTCCTAGACAGCAAAAGATTGCCAACATCAGCTCTGCTTCTGCTCCCTCTCTGCTAGTTTCAGCTCCACGGGTAATGTTTCCCTCTGCTTTTGAGCCTCTGAGTTTTAAGGAAGCTGACCAGTACTTGTGTTGACATACTGCTATGAAGGATGAAATTGCAGCCTTACATGCCAACGTCACTTGGTCATTGGTGCCGTTTGATCCATCTATGAACATTGTTGGTTGTCGATAGGTGTATAAAATCAAGCGTCGAGCTGATGGGGCCATTGACTATTACAAGGCTCACTTGGTTGTACGAGGGTTCACTCAACAGGAAGGTATAGATTATTCAGAAACCTTCAATCTTGTTGTTAAACCGACTACCATTCGGTTGGTCCTCACGATTGTAGTCTCATAAGGATGGCAGATTCGGAAACTTGATATTCATAATGCTTTCCTCAATGGTTCACTTCGCGAGGTTGTTTACATGCAACAACCCCAGTCTTTGTCAACTCTACTTTGCCCACTCATGTATGTCGCCTTCACAAATCTCTCTATGGCTTAAAACAAGCATTGCAGGCCTGGTACATGCAACTGAGTGATTTCCTCCTGACTATTAGTTTTCAGGCTTCAAAGGTTGATACCTCCTTGTTTATTCTTAATGTGAATCATGCTATCTGTTACTTACTTGTCTATGTGGATGACATCTTACTTATCAGTAATAACTCTGAATTGATTCATTGCCTCATTACCTTACTGAGTTTGGAGTTTAAACTTCGTGATCTGGGTCATGCACATTATTTTTTGGGGATTGAAGTTGCTCCCACCAGTGTGGGTCTTGCGCTTAGTCAACATAATTATGTTCTTGATATTCTAAGTCGTGCGGGTATGTCATCGTGTAAACTTGTTGATACACCAGCTTCTATTTCCAAACTTGATCTACAGCCTATTGAGTTGATTTTGGATCCCACTCCCTTCCACCAAATTATTGGTGTTCTTTAGTATCTCACATTTACTTGACTAGACATCTGATATGCTGTAAATAAGGTATGCCAATTTATGCATGTTCCTACCAAAGGTCATTGGGCCGTTGTTAAGCGTATCCTGCGATACTTGAAAGGTAGTCCTCCTTTGGTCTCCACCGTACTCGTGACTCTGCTTTGACTCTTCATGGTTTTATTGATGCTGATTAGGACAATAGTATTGATGATCAAAAATCCACGGGTGGATACATTGTATTTCTTGGCATCACTCCCATTTTATGGAAATATGGCAAGCAACACATTGTTGCTTGCTCCTCCACTGAAGCAGAGTATAAGGCCTAAGCTGATGGTACTGTTGAGGTTCTTTGGCTCTGTTATCTTTTGTCAGATTTATGTCTCTCCTAGTTCTGCTACCACTATCTAGTGTGATAATTTGGGTGCTACTTATTTGTCTGTTAATCCTATCTTTCATGCTCATACGAAACATGTTGAGGTCGATTATCACTTTGTTCGTGATCGAGAGGCTGAGAAGGAGATTTAGATTCGCTTCATCTCCTCCAAAGATCAATTAGTCGATGTTCCTCTGCTTTTGCTTCTCTACATCCCAAGCTTCATATGGATAACTCACTTTTAGCTTGAGGGAGTGTATTATAGAAAATATTATAAAATAAGAAATATTATGTTTCCTCTTGTATAGTTTTATCCTGTATAATAGGTTACACCATAACATATTTACAATGCCCTACTTAAATAAATAGTAGATAAGCTGCCCTGATTAAGGCACTCACGGGTAAAGGGATTAATTGCAAAAATAAAAGGTATTAGCACCCCTAATATACCTTACCTAAAACAAACTGTATTGTTTATTTGTCTAATATAAACTAAAGTATTGTTGTGTTTTCTAATCATTGATCTGTCTAATATTAAAGAAAAATCATTCTCAATAAAGAGATTTTTATCTTATTAGGTTAAAAACTTAACCATTCTATTGCCGAAACATGAAAAAAAAAACAACTGTCTTTTTATTTAATTTTAGAAATATATCTTACGTATAATCTTATAATTCCATATTAAACAAAATGTGGTTCTTCCGATCACAAGTTTATATTCCAAGATAATTGTTCTATCAAGACTAACAAGAACGTTCTTAAGATCGTCAGTTATTTCTTCATCAGTTCAACATCCAATCTGCTCAATACTGTTACTTACAATTTTTCTTTAGGAAGAAAAAAGAATACAGTGCTTATAACTGGGAAGGGGGTGCTACCAGATCTTCAGTTTTCCTCAATAAATTTTGTAAGATTATCTAATTGCTTCAAGTACGACACTTGGAATAGGATTTTGAAGTCCAAGTAAGTTCTTAGTGAAAGCTGGATGCTGTAAAAACAGAACACTACAAAAGACATTAACCTAACCAACCTGTGTTACCCAGAATCCCGCTTTTTGATCGGTGAATTTCCAAACCATGTTTAATAACTATAATTTTGAGGATATCAACGTATTTAAGCTAAGGTAGTGGAAGACTTTAATCAATGAGGCAATTTCTGAAAATTTCTTTTCTAAATAAAAACTAAATATTTTTCATTAAAAAATATAAAAATGGTCATGGTAAGTACTGTTAGCTGATCATGACTATTTTTTTATATATATAATAAGCTGATCATGACTAATTAATCGAAGGGATTTGTGAAAATGCAGCATTAAATAGCAACAAGATGTGGAAAGCATGTAGGAATATGCCCTGGAAAAATTAATTACGTAAAGGGAAATAGTTTTCATTTCGAGATAAAAAGGTTAATTACAAGTAAGAACTGGAGCGCTGTATAAAGGAGGGCTCCGTGAGTGAGGAAAGATGAAGTCGTGTTGTGTGCAAGCAGCATAAGAAGAAAGATGAACTAGGTTTGACCAACCTTGACAGGCATTCAGTTAAGCTACCAATTAATTTCTGCTGGCTAAAAGGTGCCAATAAACAATGAATTGAACTAAATACTCAACAATAAACAAGGTCCCATTGGAAAAAATGCTCCTCGAATTATTAACAAATACACTAAAAGAACTCGACTGAGCAATATTCATATAATAACCTAATTTAAAATAGAGAGATACTACTGAAAGTTAAGAGAAGAGATGGGAGGAAAAGCTGAATAGAAACAAAAGCATTTCACACCTTTAAAGTTTGAAAGTTACTGAAGTTTAAAGGAGATAATTGAAGGGAGGAGATGAGTGAAGGCGGTGAGAAAAAATATAATAGAAAGAAGGGCAAATGTTATTTATATCAAAAATATTTTAAGATTATTTATATTTAGTAGGCTTATGTAGGTTTAGCAAATTTTAAATATCTAAATCTGTACCTGATTTATGATATGTATTTATTAAATTATTTAATTTATTATCATTTATAATATCTATATTAATTAACTTTGAGTTGAATAATTTAAATTTTAAAGATACCCATTATTTTTTAATAGCCTGCCTTAGTATTTCTAGTACAATTTCATCAATAATCCAAAGGGACTAAAAACTTATACAAAAGCATAGCAAACATATTACACGCCCTCTCCTTTGGAGAGGGCTATATTGATATTTATCTAAATTTAAAACACTTTCACACTACAAAAGTAGGAAAAAAAAATTAAAGGACAAATAAAAGTTAAAAGAAAGAAAGAAAGAAAGAGCACTGGTGGATGCCATTAATTGTGCAATCCAACGGCCACTCTCTTCTAAAAAAAAAAAAACGCCAGTCAACGGCTACTTTTGCGTCAACTAAACAACAAGAGGAACTTCAGAAGAATGGGCTTCTTTCACTCACGCGGATTCACACCAAGAAAAGCTTGAAGCTTGAAGCTTTGCATTTAATGGAAGAAATTGAGCCTAGAGGTCTAAGTAGCTTTTGGGACCCAATTTCTTGGAATCACATCTCTTGCAGACAGTGCTCTTCCTGTTGATAGTGTTGTTAACTTCACAGATAATGGTGCTTTCAAGGGTCCCCTAATAACACACCAATTTGCACCCCACAGGTGATTCATCTCTAGCCACTCAGTGCCACCTGCCTGCCAATACAAATGTAAAAACAATGAGAAAATCGTCGAACTTCTATTTTGCACATTGAGATTTATAGCTTTATTTTCTTCACCATTTAGTTAACTTTTTCAGATACTTGAATCCAGTTTTGTCCTCGTATTCTTTTTTCAGATACTTGAATTTCAATGCCTCCCAATGGTCATTTTATGAGTGGTCCATTTGTCACATGCAATAAAATAGTTGGATAGAAAGGATAAAAACAAAGCAGGAAACAAAGTGTGCTTTTGGGTCATTGAGCAAAATGGCACCAGTGGCAGGCATAAAATAAAGCAAATGTGTGTATATTTCTTTCTTTCGTTAACTACTTAAGAAAGTGCACAATTTACTTAATAAAGATGTGTTGATGATGGACAATGCCATTTGATTATGGGAAATGTCTTCCCCTCGGCAAATTAAAGGTCTAAGATGATGAAATGGGCACTACTTTGATGATCTAAAGTAGCACGTTTAGGCAATTTGTCGCATGTGAAATACGTCACGGCGATCGTCCACCACTCAGGTATATGTAAAGGTCTATCTGGCAAATGTGAAGAGACAAGAAATTCTTGTCTCTTATCAGTAGAAAATTTGAATGGGAGTCACCACCTAGTATTCTTGTCATTAGGAACTCTAACTGGTCTCAGAGATTGAGTACGAAGACTAGTTGTATAAAGGGAAGGTATTAGCACCCCAACTACACCCTACCTAAGGTAAGCCGCATTGTTTTTTTGTCTGATAAAATCTAAAGTCTTGTTGTGGTTTCTAATTGTCGGTCTGTCTACGGTTTAAGAAAAGTCCTCCTCTATAAAGAAATTTTTATCTTATTGAGTAAAAACCTAATTGTTCTATGTTGTCAATAGAAAATATATTTTTAATAACGGGAATATGTTTTACGTATAAATTCGTAATCCATGATACTAAAACAACATAAAATAATTTTTTTTTGTTTTTGATATTTTGGTCAATATTGTTTTCTTGACTTTAATAAACTAATTATTAAAGCCAAAATGCATGCTAAAACTTTTTTTTTTTGTGTATGAATAACACAATATGATTTTTTAGCTTTGAGACACTTGGCCGTATGCACAAAAACATTTTTTAAAATTTTTTTAAGTTGATAAAAACCAGGTATTTTAATACCGAATTTGTATTTTTGACAACATAAAATACAGACCGATATTTAAACAAGATAGCGTAAAAAAAATGCTGGGAAATCACAAAATGTTAAAAATATATATATTTTTTGCTAGGTCGGACCCGGCCCACCATTGTTAGGCTGGACTAGACTCAACCCAAGATCCATCAGTTGGTTACTGTGCATGAGCAAAGTAACCAGCTTCACCTCGCTTGCAGAGACGTGCACCGTGCACATCCTACATGGCGAGGGAAGAAACGAAAGCAAGAGGGGCAGAAGGTTTACCTAGAGAAGCCTCAGTCGTCCGTGATGGCCAGCAGTGGCGGTGGTTCCAGGCGGCGATGGTGTTGGTGGCAGCTCCTCCTCTGTTTTTTCTTCTCGTTTTTGTTTTCCTTTTCTCTTCCTCTCTATGTTTTTTTTCTTTCCTTCTCTCCCTTTATTTTCTCTCTTCTCTCTTCATTTTCTCTCCTCTCTCCTCTCACTCCTGCTTTTTTCGTCTCCCCTGTATTTTTAGGAAAAAACAGGGGAGACATATGGACGGGGCGACCACTGTGCAGCCGCCTTATGACTGCCCGAGGAGGCACGTCTCCTCCATTTCTCCAACACGTGGTAGGCGACGGTTTAGCTTAGCAAGTGGGTGTCCTTGGTTGGCATTTTTTTGAGCTTTTTAGAGGAAGAAAAGTCAGTGAAAACAGGGAAACAAAACTTTATTTTTCCCCTGTTTTCTGCGTGTACAGGGGAAGAAGAAAGGCTACAGTGTCGTTCAAAACAACACCGTTTTGAACTCTCTCTCTCTCTCTCTCTCTCTCTCTCTAACATTGTATGAAACGACGTCGTTTTAGCCAAAATCAGTCTTTAATTTGTGATTTGTTCAATCAAGTCCTCAATTACAATTTTGATTTTAAAAATCAATTCAATAGCATCCCTGCCAAATTCAATCGCCGGCCTTGAAGTTGGTCGCCTTTTCAAATTTGGTCATTGGTTTGTGATTTATGCAATTTGACCCTCAATTGATCAATAAACTTCTACTTTCTTCAATTTGGCCCCTGATTCGGTTTAATTACAACCCTTCTATTTCGCGTGTTTTTCATTTTGATCCTTGGTTTCGAATTTCTTCAATTAAGTCCCTAATTGGCCATCAAACTTCAATATTTATGCAATTAAGCCCCTAATTTGACCATATTAACTCTGAAAAATTATAATTTAACCTCAGAACTTTAATTTCTTCCAATTAAAGCCTAAATTGACTTCAAAATCAATTTGTTTTGCAATCAAACCCTCCATAAATTCAATTAAACCTTTAATAAAATTTAATTGAGTCCATAAATGTCTGATTTTGGACTTTTCTTCCTCAAATTGAATTTTCTTTATCAACAGGGCTCTCATTAGTCAACAGAATACTGTCAAATTTTAATCTTTGTATTTTTGAACCTCCTCAATCAATTTTTAACCATTTTTTGAGCGTTCTAGCATCCTCCTTTCACTGTTATATTTTTTTATTTTTCTTCCGAATATATTTTTGATTTTTTTGCATTTTCTTCTTTTTATGCGGGGACCCAAAAATAGGTTACAATAGATGCCCCCTCTTTACAATACTTACAAAGCAAAGACTTTGCGTAGTAAGTTTTGTAAAGATAAACAAAACTATATTTCTGACACTGATCTTCTCAAAGTTCGGTTGACTAGAAACCTCATTCGGCGATTCATTTGTATCAAAGCTAAAATTTAATGTATGGTTGGGTTAAACTAAGATTCCTTTCACCAATCCCCTTTAACCAGAACCGAAATCTTGTGTGGTTGGGCTAAACTGAGATTCCTTTCGCCAATCCCCTTTAACCGGAACTGAAATCCTATATGGTTGGGCTAAACTGAGATTCTTTTCACCAATCCACTTTAACCGGAACCAAAATCATGTGTGTGGTAAGGCTAAATTAAGATTTCTTTCGCCAATCTCCTTTAACAAGAACCCAAATCCTATGTGTGGTTAGGCTAAATTGAGATTCCTTTTGCGAATCTCCTTTAACCATAACCAAAATCCTGTGTGTGGTAAGGCTAAATTGAGATTCCTTTCGCCAATCCCCTTTAACCAGAACCCAAATCTTGTGTGTGGTTAGGCTAAACTAAGATTCCTTTCGTCAATCCCTTTAACCAGAACCCAAGTCCTGTGTGTCCAAACCCTTTGTTTTTTGAAGAAAGACGGTCTATTTTCACAGGCGACCTGCCCATGCACTCACACTTACCCTGATCTATTTTCATGGGCGACCTGCCCATATATACTCAAAGTGGTCTATTTTCAGGGGCGACCAACCCACACACTCACACTTACCCTAGTCTATTTTCATGGGTGACCTGCCCAAGTAGAAAAAGAAAGAGTGGTTTCATTGTAATGGGTAACCTACCCATATAAAAAAAAACATGGAGAATGGTCAAATTGTAATGGGTGACCAACCCAGGTGGAGGAATGGTCTCATTGTAATGGGTGACCTACCCAGATAAAAACATGGAGAAGTTGGTTGAATTGTAATGGGTGACCTACCCAAAAAAAATAGATGGCGAGGGTTCAAAGGCACACTCGAAAGGAGGTAGGGTTAGAAAACGCACTACCCAAGAGATGGTGGCTCAAAGGCTCACTCAAAAGGAAGTGAGGGCTCAAAGGCGCACTCAAAACGAAGCGAAGGCTCAACGACGCACTTGAAAAGGAGGTGGTGTTAGAAAATGCACTGCCCAAGAAGTGAGGGCTCAAAGGTGCACTCAAAAGGAAGTAAGGGCTCAACGGCGCACTCAAAAAAGAGGTAGGGTTACAAAACACACTACCCAAGAAGTGAGGGCTCAAAGGCGTACTCAAAAGAAAGTGAAGACTCAAAGGTGCACTCAAAAGGAAGCGAGGGCTCAACAATGCACTTAAAAGGACGTAGGGTTAGAAAACGCACTACCCAAGAGATGGTAGCTTAAAGACACAATCAAAAGGAAGTGAGGACTCAAAAGTGCACTCAAAAGAAAGCGAGGGCTCAATGGCACACTCGAAAAGGAGGCAAAGTTAGAAAACACACTACCTAAGAGGTGATTGTGTAACACCAATCTGTCAATGATTGATTTTTTTTTTGTTTTAAACTAATCAATGCATTTAAGAATTTTAAAAACATAATGTCAAATTCATTAAGCTTAGAATATGCCATATAGGTCCAGATTTTTTGTACTACAGTACTATAAATTGGGTAATGTGAACCAAACTAAACTCAAAAAATCAACTTGGTTTTATGCGATTGCAAGGAAAATAGTAGAAATTGTGCTTAGAAGAAGAGCATTTCTTCCAAAAAGCCAATTTATTGGCTTAATTGTGAACAAAGGAAAAAAAAAGACAAAAAATAATGAACTTTTAGACTAATGTGCTATTCATTATAAAAGAAAACGTGGACGGTTAACAGGACTTCTTCCATTAACTACCTTAAGAGTTTGACCGAAAAAACCGAGAAAAAAAGATCTAAAATTCTGACACTACCAAAAATATAGCACGAAAGAAAAATTACAAAAGATAAAACTCATAGCGGGTATAGTATGCTCTTACCGTCACTACCATCACCGTCAGGACTGCCGTACTAGGTGGTATTGATCGGTTTCCGATGTAAGTCTGCCACATTATGGTGAATATGATATTGCTGTCCAAAAACTACTAAAAAACACTTCAAGAACACCACAACATATAACCCTAAGAGCTCCATTGTGGGCCAAAAGGGTCTCTCTAAGAAATACATGGCGCCACCAATCACCACCGCACCACCACCAGCACCTCTACTTGACAATGTCACATTCATGGTGCAGAACGCAAGAAAAATAGTCAAAGAGCAGTCTTCTTACAACCTTTGACGACAGTTCCTGGAAACAAAAACACTAAACTTGCTTAGGATGTAGTTTGATAATATTATGTATGCAGTTTTATTCGAAGGAGACTAAATTTTAATGTACCACGTTAGTTAGTAGATATTTTAATGTAGAATTTGGCAAAGAGTCTTAATTTGCAGAGAAAAAAACCCTAATAATTTCTCCTCAACGAGGATGGCTGACAATAATTTAATTATCTCTACAAAAAACCCATGATTGTCAATAATTAGGGATTTATAAAACCATCATGCATTTGATTTATTTTATAATTAATGAATGATGCAAATGACTTAATCACTACCATTAAACAAAATAGGATGAAGGTGGAAGATAGAATACATTAGCAGTCATAATATATACTAGATAAATAATTTATCCTCCTATATATTTTATATACAGGATATAGGTTGTATTCCAGGACAAAATCACATGCAAAAAGCATACCATTAATTTCTCTATTATGATAATTTTTTTATTTAATATTGCGGTGTTGGTTTAAAAATATATTAAAGTAATTTTTTTAATTTTTAATATTAATATATCAAAACTATAAAATATTAAAAAGAATTATTTAATATTTTTTCAAATCAAATATATTTTTAAAATGTAATTAAATATAACTACAAACACAAAAAAAAAAAAAACTGTGATGTGATTTCTTTTGTCAAATGAAATTCTATCATAATCTCAAGAAACTTAAATTAAGTACTTGAGAAGAAATGGCTAAAAAGTTGCCAATAATTGAACTTTTCGTGACCCATGGAGGCAAAATTTTGTCTAGCATTTGTACCTTATCTAATCAATAAATGGACCACCCAATTGGATTTTAGGATAGACCCAATAAAAGAGTTTTAATTATTTTTGTAATACTCCATGATGTAAGACATGACTCGAATTCGGACAACTAAATTAAATTCCAATTTATATAGTTACAAACATGCACGGCCTGCAAAATCATATTATTAATTTTTTCATATCAACTAATAGAAATCAGTTATGACATTATCTCCACCAATATAATATTGTTGCTAATTAACCCTAAAAGTTGTAGCTCAACTGGTCAATTATTGAGTTTGCTCTCTAAAGTTTATAGTTCTAGTCTCACAAATCTCAAGACTACTGGAGACTTATATAGCTGTTAACTTCAGGACCCGTATGATTAATCGAGGTACACACAAACTGGCCCGGACACTAATGTTAATTTTAAAAAAATATTGTTGCTAATCAGTGGATTATGCAACAGTAGTTAAGAAAATCAATAGAAACAAAGGGCGTGGCCTTGTGGGTGACGAGAGAGGCAGCTTCCATCAAAAAAAAAAAAATTTAAAAATTGATTCTCTTTTGTTCTTTCTTTTCAGTAATGGGAATCCGTGACATGATCCAATGCCCAAAAATTCTGGAAGATGATGCTGTCTACGAGGGAAACTCCAAATTTTATAAAAAAAATGTTGGAAGAGTTTCATCTCCACAGATTTTCAAAGAGGGATTTATATAAAAAATGTTGTTTGTCCACAAGCTTGAACACCGCATGTGACAACTTGTTAGCTGGTTGATTTATAATCTATTTTAACAGCATGGCATAGATTTTGATAATATTATGTAAGCAGTTATGATTGGAGGAGACAAGAAGTACTACGTTAATTAGCAGATATTTTAATGTAGAATTTGGCAAAGGGTCTTAATTTGAATAGAAAAAAAACCCTAATAATTCTCCTCAGCGAGGATATATGGCTGACAATAATTTAATTTATACAGCCACAATTCCTTCATCATTTTAATTATCTCTGAAAAACAAAACCCATGATTGTCAATTAGTGAATTATAAAAGCATCATGCATATGATTTATTTTATAATTAATGAATGATGCATATAACATAATCACTACCATTAAACAAAATGGGATGAAGGTGGAAAATATAATACAATAACTAGCAGTCATAATTAATATTAGATAAATAATTTATCCTCCTCTATTTGCATACAGGATATAGATGATGGCACATGCTTAAATTTCATGATAATATATTTAAACATAGATGATCCTGTCAAGAATAGTTGGAAGTGGGCATCCAAACTCATGCATTATAAGGCCTTAAAAAAGTGCATCGAAAAAATCAAGCGTTTCGTGCTCTTAAAATACGATTTGAATGGGCCAGAGGAAAAGAAATTCTGAATTTTGCTTGATAAAAACCTTGTGATATATTACTATAATGTGAACAATGATTAAATGAGATAAATAAGTGCATGAAAAGAGAAAGGGAACCCTTGATAGGAGAAGTTTTGGGATGTCACATGTTAATGATGAATGAATTTAGGGGTGGTAGGAAGTTTGCATGATAACTTGATAGTAGAAAATTTCGTGAATCAAATGCATGTGTTATGTGAGGTGGAAATGAATTTATTAACCACAAGTATAGCCTATGGTTTTTCTTAGGAGGAGTTATAAAATATAGGAAAAACATAGAAATAGTTGACTTGAGAGAAGAAGGGAAATGAGGATAATTAAAAGTTCATCTAAAACCATTAACAAAAACTAGATAGATTCATCACATCAATTCCAGAAAGGATTTGAACCTAAAAATAATAAAATTTAGGGATGGTTTCTTCATAGAAATTATAGCCAAGAATGTTAGCTTTCCAATGAATTTGACTTTAATGGCATTAGGGGTAGAATTTGTTTTCCTTCACTTCAGAAAATGTTTAGAGTCGTGTCTTAGGGTTCAAAAGAAAATAAGCCATATTTGAAACCAAATTTGTGATGATAGTTATGATTTAACAAAGAACAATGATCTTAAGGAGTGTAATGGGAAACACAAATATAAAGGAAGCAATTGTTAAAAAGAAGTCAACATTGTTGTTATTATTATTATCGTTATTATGAGAAATGTAACTTAAGTAAGAAATGATGTGATAACCTGATGTCGTACCCTCACGAGAGCTCGACATCGTGGCAACCCTTCCCGGAGCGGGGATGGATGTTGGGGTTTTTGTTTTGTGAAAAAGGGAGTCGCCACTTAGTATTATAGTTACTAGGAAACTTAACTAGTCTTTCAGAGATTCTAAGGCAAGGGACTGGTTGCGTAAAGGGAAGGTTTTAGCCCACCTAAGGTAAGCTGTTTGGTGCTTGGCTTGCCTATAATTGTTATGGTGTTGATGTTCTCTAATCCCATCAGTTTCCTAGGATAAGTTTGTTGTGATGAATAAACTTGGGTTCGAAGTCTAAGGGAAAGAACCCTTGGAACCCTTGGCTAATATGGGTCATACCTTTAGATATGTCTATAGAGTGCCAAAGAGAAACGGTGCAGATCTCTTGAAGTCTATGCTTGATAATTTATGAATTTAAAGACAGCTAAAATAGAAATCTAAGAAGATTCAATGTGCTTAAGAGCTCATTTTTCCCTTAGTATTTCAAGTGTTTGCGACTCATAAATCGCAAGGAAGAGAAAAGAAAAAAAAAACTAAGTTAGAAATCTAAGGAAATTCAAGGTGCTTTAAAAGCCTATTTTTGCTTTAGTATTTCATATTTTCATGACTCATAAATTGTGGAATCAAAATTTAAAATGTCCCCAATTATAATTGAAACTTCTTTCAAGGATACGCAATTAAATTGTTCTAAATAAAATTTTAGGCATAAATCTGTCCTTATGTGATGTGCCGTGAATGATTCGAAATCCGGCAACAATGAATCTGATGAAAATGGATGAAGGATGGGTCTGGTTGTGTTGTCTTTCTTTTGGTGTTTAGGCTGGATTATAGTGATTATAAGGTAAATA
>Ga0325405_1002539_pt1 | contig 18772 bp, 12 predicted proteins | sample PopdelMetagenome_21_FD_205663 | JGI IMG/M metagenome (GOLD analysis project Ga0325405, IMG submission 205663) | Populus deltoides microbial communities from Bellville, Georgia, United States - Xylem-Control-R2 | ecosystem: Host-associated > Plants > Phyllosphere > Stem > Wood/Secondary xylem...
GGTTTTTCTTATTTTTTGTTTAAAGAGAGAATGTGGGAGACAGTTTTGGCTTTTCTATTCTTTCTTTTGTGATTTTTTTTTGTTAGCTTCTCTAACTAATTTCCCTTCCCCTTTCTCTTTTATAAATTTACAGGTAAAGAGTTTATTATTTTTAAGTGTTATTGATTTAAAAAACACATTAACAATTTAACGTGTACAAAAAAATATTGCAAATAATATAAAAACACAAAAATATATTTTTTAGGGTAAAAAAATAACAACATTCAGTCGTTATCTTTTTTTTATTGTCAAATTTAAATAAAACCAACTTATTTGATCTAGTTAGGTCTATTTACACTGTAGTTTTTCCACACTTGTCTGACCACCCCTTCGTTTTCCCAATCCTAACCAATATTTTTTCATATAGCCAATTCATATATTAATCAGTTTCCAAAATTTTAAAAAACTTTATATTAACTCAAAGTATATATTATTTACTTAACCTTAAACCCAAAGATAGGAATTTAAATCTACTAGCATGGGCTCTCATGTTAAATATCTGGTTAAAGTTAACAAACATTAATGGTCAAAGAAAAAACATAACGAAATTTAAACTTGGTAGTTATGAATTAAATAATTCATGATTATGTAATACTTACTAGTGTTTTAAACCATGTGGTAAATTGGTCATCTTTTAACTGGTAGATTTGAGATTCATTGTCATTTAGATTTTGAGATAACAATAATTGATAATATTGTATATAAAGAAGTTAATTGAATTTATTTTGTAAGATAATATTAGAGAATTATTTACAAAATATATAATATTATAATTTACATACTGAACAAAAAATATCAATTCATCATAGTTAAATAACACATAATTATATGCTTATTTAAATTTAATGTCCGTCAAATATCTACTCCTCACAACAACATTCTTCAATAATAGTTGTCTAGGATAACAAAATATTGATAAATTCTCACTTAAAGGAAGTTCACCACCACCATCATTTCTTGGAATGTAGTTGATTATTGTTTTCGAGTGAAACTCAAAATAATATAAGGTAAATGTTGAAATTTCTTCAATAATACAAGCCTCAACATATGCTTTGTTTTTAACCATTTTTTAAGGTTAAACAAGTATTTACATGCAAGTAATTACAGATAAATAACTAAATGTTTTTAAAAATGCAATGGACAATTACTAAGGATGCATATAATCCCTAACCTCTTGAATAGATACATCAATCTATGTTGTACAAGACCTTTAGCTTTTGTCTCATACACTAAATGAATGGGGAGATGCTCTATTGAGTTGAAGAAAAAAGGAGGAAAAGTCATTTCAAGTTTTCAAATTGTCTCAATGATGTTTCTTTCTAGTTGCTCCATGTGTTAGATATACAACTTGTTTGAAAAAATATATCTAAAAATGTGACAAATCTCCATGAATACATCTCATATCCTTTTAGCAATAAATCTCTATAAGTAATTGGAATGAGTGTTTGTATAAACACATGACAATGATAACTCTTCATTCTATATAAATTGTATTCCCTTAAATTCACCAACTTAGCTATATTTGAATCATATCCATTAGGAAATCATAAACTCTTAAACCATTCATAAACAAGAAGCAATGCATTTTTTTTTTTATCAAATGTAAGAAAATATTATAGATAAAAAAGAACAAGGTTGAACAACCAGCAAGTATAAAAATGAAAACAGATATACAAAAATGAGCAACAAGGGAACAAAACTCCTTGTAACAAGACCATGTGTTACATTGGTTAGCTTAGAAACCTAATCAAAGATAAGGTGTCCGACCTAACCAAACTGAAAAAAGAAACAAAATACAAGTAATCAACATAAAAACTAAAACCATGGATCCATCACTCAACAATCTGTCTGGCTAGACAGCAAACAAAAAACAAGATGATTGTCCCTGAAACATCATACACAACCATATATAACAACATATGAAGCAATAGACACTCAGCATCTGCAACTAGTAGACTATGGTAATCAACAAAACTATGCTCACAAATTCATCAAGATAGGAATCCTAGTTGCAAATTAGCTCAATCATTCAACAACATTGTATAGAAGATGATTGTTTTCATGAAAGTGCAGTACTTTATAAAACAATATCTGGAACTTGTGGAAGATGGTGTCAATTGTTTTGGAAGTGTCTTAAAAAATTATATTGTTTTGCTCCTCCCAAATCAAGTATACAAGCAAAGCTGGGGAAACTCTTCTCATTCTCTATTGTAGCCCTTTCCTTCTACCATTTAGACCTTTAATTGCGCTGCTAAGTGTTAGCATAGCCCGATTGATCCAAAGCCAATGTTTTGTCATGCTCCATAATAAAGAGTTCCATTCACTGCTAAAAAAAGTGGTCATGAGACTTCTCTCCACGTCTGCAGAGTAAGTATAAATTTTCTGTGGAGATAAAGCTAAGCATGTCTCTTGTTATGAGTTTACCGAGAACAACCAGCCATAAAATGAAACTATATCTTAGCAAAGACCACTGCTCCCAGACCACACCATCCCATATAACACGATCACTTTTAAATATGAAGAACTCATGTGTACTTGCAAAGAAAGAACCCAATCCATTTTGCCATCTTAGAAGTGTAGAAGTTGTGTCTAAAATTCCACCACATTGTTCTACCAGCTAGTTTTTGAGGGCATAAATGGACTTCCTTAAAGGATAAGATGTTTTTCTTAAATCCGAAAACCATATTAAATTATTAAGGAGATAGTAATGATCAACCCATTTAATCCAAAGAGAGTCCTTTTTGAGGTGTATGTTCCAAAGCTGTTTTGCTAGAAAACTATTGTTTCTAGCCTTAATATCTAGGAGAGCTAGACCACCTTCATTTCTAGGCAGACATACCTTCTTCCAGGCAACAAGAGCAGCGTGACTTGTCTAAAGATTGCCGCTCCATAAAAAATTACAGCATAGACTATTGATCTTGCTAAGAACTAAAGCTGACATCAAAAAAATACTAATCCAGAATTGGACCATGCCATATAAAACTGATCTGATTAGCTCAACCCGACTAGCATATGAGAGATGCTTGCCCATCCAACTTTGAATTGATGATTCCAACTTGTGCAAGAGAAGGGAGAATTGGCTAGCCAATAATCTATGTTGGACTTAGAGGAATGCCAAGATATTTAAAAGGGAAGCTCCCTTTTAAAAACCAGTGTGATTTAAGATGGATTGCTTAATGCTATCTCCAACACCACCGAAATAGATGGATGATTTTGTTGGATTAGTATCAAGTCCAGACAGTCCTTCAAAAGAGAGAAGTTGTTGGTAGAGAATGTTAACCGACTACATATCACACCTAAAAAAAAGAAGAATGTCATCTGTAAAAGCCAAGCGACATATTCCGAGGGCATTGCATTTTGGATGGAAATTGAAATCTGATTAATGTATACACTACTTAAGCATCCTAGAGAAATATTTCACGCAGACAATAAAAAGATAGGGGGATAGAGGATCCCCTTTGCAAACATCACATTTTTCATTGAAAAACCCAAACAAATCACCATTCATCGAGACAAAATAAGAAGTGGTCTCAACACATTTCATAATAAGGTGCACAAACTGAGCTGGGAAGCCTAGTAATAAGAGCAGGTGTCGTAAAAAAAACCACTGAATAAAGTCAAAAGCCTTTCTAAAATCAATCTTAATGATGCATCTAGGAGATGCCCTCTTTCTTCTATAATGTCGAAGGAGATCCTATATTAGATTAATATTATTAGCCATATTACAACTTCTAAGGAAAGCATTCTTTGCAGGGCTAATGACATCTTGTAGCACATGAGCCATCCTACCTCCAAGAATCATAGAAATCACTCTATATAACATTGCAACAATAGATTGGTCAAAAATATGCCGCCAAGTTAACATTGGCTGATTTCAGGACAAGAGCAATGATCGAATGGTTAACTTGCTTTAAAATCTCCCTAGAAGCAAAAAAAATCCTTAATAGCAGCATAAAAATCTCCTCTCACGATGCTCCAGGCTCTCTTGAAAAAAAAAGAGTAACCGCCTAACCCTAGAGCCTTTTCATTTCCAATACTAAAGAGGGCATGTTTGATATCATCATCTATTACCGAGGCCAAAAGGGAGGCATAGGATGTAACATCAAGACATGGTCCATAATGAATGACACTCTTAATGATCGGGAAAGTAGGCTTTAAAGTACTTAGAAGATCCCGAGTACCTTTACCAGCATCTTTCAAAAAAATGGAATTGAGCTTCTGACCAAAGAACATTTTCTCTGTGGACTTTAAATTCAGAAGCAAGGTTGTTAAAATCGCAATTTTGACACGGCACGAAAAATGCAAAACAAACTCGGATTGTAAAAACGGATCGTAAAATCGTAAAATCATGAGGAATTTTAAGATTATACTATATATTTTATTTTAATTTAATTTTTATTGATAAAATAGTTATTTGTGTGTTGTATGTACTTAGGATTAAGGTTGGGAGTTTTTAAAATTATATTAATTTCAACTATAATGATTTTTTTCTTTTCACCTATAAATATCAGTATAGTTGAACCATGTACACAATATACTTTGTGTAAATTGGAATGATTCTCTTTATAAGGTATAAATAAAAAAATAGAGTTATTTAAAAAAATTATATATCCAATTCAAACGTCGATGAAAAACTATTATGTTTTGCTCCTTATTCCATCGTCCTGTGATTATAATTAACTAAATTTTTAAATAAAAAAAAGAGATTAACACAACTAAATCAATGTGTGCATCATGTTCTAACTTGATTTTAATTTTCTATTTTGATTAAATTTTTAAAAATACAAGAAATACCAGGTTTTATAGTTATTGTTATATTCAATTAATCTAATTAAGTAGTACTTTTAAAATTTTAAAAACAAATATGAAACAATTTATTTTATATATATCTAAAATAAATTGTTTCATATTTGTTTTTAAAATTTTAAAAGTATATAGTGAAAGGAGTTGTTTTCTAGCTTCATGTTAGATATAAAACTCTACTGAATTTTTTAGAATCTTTAGGTAATAGATCAGTTATATATATTGTCTTGATGTCCATTGCCACACATCAAGTAATTACCAACCCAAAGTCACCAGAAAGTTAACTAATAAGTTGACATTTTTAATTTTTATAGAAACTATTTTTTTAAGGAGAAAGTTAGCAGTTGGTTTGATCCCATCACCAAATGTACTTATTTTACTTCTTTAAGTAATCATGACTTTGAGCACAATAAATTTTTGTATGGCCATAGAATCGATGGATAAACATAGCAGTATTTTTTTGCAATTTTTGCTTTTGTTCTGGCCAAATGCCAATAGTTGGTCGACAACAATTGCAATTTTATGATAAAATCGTTTAATCGGTGGTGAAATCATGATTTTACACGGTTTCACCCGATTTTAATAATTTTACCCGATTTTAACTTGATTTACCAATTTTCGAGTTTTATGAACGATTTAGCACGTAAAGCCTACATTGACTTGTAAAATCGTACGATTTTACGAGTCAAATCGTGATTTTAACAACCTTGTTCATAAGCTTCAATCTGAGTTGTTTATCTTGCAACAAGAGCTGAACATTATCTCTATCCTAGCATAGGAGAGATTGATGTCTATCCAAATCACTTTCAGCCCACGCAACCCTTTCAGAGATGTGGCTATAATGTAGTTTGTTGAGCTCCTTCAAAGGCCTCTTCATAATCTTCAATTTTCTACAAAGAGTGAACATACGAGTTCTATGAAAATGAGGATCCTAGGTTTGCGCAATTAACTCCAGGTACTAAGTATGATCAGCCCACATGTTAAAGAATTTGAAAATCCTTTTTCTAGTAGGTAGTCGTGAACCAATCCTGATAGAAGCTGTGGAGTGATTTGAGAAAGCACCAGGGTTACCAAAATGTACATGAGCCTACTGCTGCAAAGTGAACCAAAATGGATTTACCAAAACCTTATCAAGTTTGCTCTAAACATGCCCATTTGACCAAGTAAAGAGATAGCTCATTGAGTTTAAATCTACAAGTCCCAATAGCACAACACTCCCTAAAATCTAAAACCTCATAGCTAGAAACAGGTGCACCATTGTATTTATCCTCCTGGGAAAGCATAGAGTTGAAATCACCAAGAACTAGCCATGGAGAATTAGGACTCCACCTTCTCAAATCATCCCATAGGGCTCTCCTGGCAGTAATGGTGTTGAAGCCATACATAAAAGTAGTAGCAAGACTAAAATGGTGAATGAGACAATGAATAATAACATGAAGCTCTTGATCAGACATTGAAATAAAAACAATATGTACAGTATTAGGATTCCACAAAACTATGATTCTTGCATTACTAGCAACATCAACATTAGAAAGAAGTTTCTAGTGTTTTAACCGAAACTTATACATATGACACAGCTTAGAAGACAAAAGCTTAGTTTCTAAAAGACCACATACATCAATATGTTGTTTCTTTATGAGGCCTACAACCTCATATTGCTTAAGAGGGCTGTTAAGACCTCTGACATTCCAACAATAAATTAGCATTATAAGGGGGAGGGGGAGGAGATTCCCTACCACTGCCTGATGCTCTATTGGTGTTGTGTTTACCCATATTCCTAGTGACTACCGCTTCCAAAGATCTAGCCAGAAGTCTGCCTTTCAAGGTTGTTATAGGAACAACTATTGTCTTTCCTTTCTTACTGCTATGGTCAACCAGAGGACCTTCACTGTCAGACAAACCCTTGCTGCGAGTCTGGTATGAAGGTGGCTTTAGGTTTTGCAACACAAAACCCATCATTAACCAGCTATATATTCTCATAATTACAATACAAAGATAGGTCCATTTTAGCTTTTATATTGTCCTTTGTTTTTCCTTTCACGTCCGTGATCGTGTTAAAAATATTGTTAAACACATTTTTTTCTCAATATGCATTGCATTCAAATTATATCAGATAACATTAGTCTTCTAATAAGAAAGCTCCTAGAAAATATTCTATTTTACCTAATTGTAGGTCACACCAAAACCAAAGAACTTTTGTTTACTAGCATGAAAACTAAATATAATGCCCTCATATTATGAGATTTCATCACACTTTTTCACTCGACAGTACTAACGGTGCAATATCCCTTTTAACTTTACCTTTTAAGAAGTCATTTTTAACAACCCAAACTTTTTAATGCAATTTGTACATTTCTAATAATCATGCACATGTAAAATGAGTAATATTTTTTATACAATACCATAAAGATAGTCTTAGTCTCACCATCCATCAATTAAATCTACAAGTACAATGATACAAAATTATACATAAAAAAAATAGTACGGTTATAAAACTTTCTTGATTACATGTTGTTGTGATGTCAGTGTCACATAAATTAATTATCCTAACTTAAACAAAGAAAATAGTATAGAGCAAGTATGGGGTTAATCCCACAAGGAATATCTGGTTCAGGTCTTTATGTTAGATGAATCAAAGCTGGGGGGTTTGGTTTTTAGGTTATTTAAGCTATGCTATGGTAAACAAAATAAAGTAATCAAACTAAATTAAATAAACCAAAACTTATTAAGAGCAAAACCTTGGTCTCAAGTAAACGTCTACCTACGAAAATCAAAACTAATCATTGAAACAATACATTAATTTATATTATGAATATCTATCTTTCCTTAGTATTAGTTAGTTAACCAATCTACAGTGTAACTAACCCTAACCATTAAACAACAACAATGTTCGTACTAGTAATTTAATTCAATGGCAACCTTAAGAACTAGATAGGTTAATAAATCTAAACAACATAACTTTCTACAGTCTATGTTAGATTTAATTGAATGTTTTCTCTAAGATTAACAACATAGATCCGTCATAATTATTAAACTAAGTAGCTTCACAAGTTTAAATATCACAACTCCAGTTTTGATAGCAAATTTAGAAATAGATTGGTTAGAATAATAACTTAGAGTCTGCTCTAATAATCAAACTAAACAATAATAAGAAATAAGCATATAAAAACATTCATACTCATATAAACCGAAAGGAAAAGATAAAATAGATCTTCATAGTTTTTGAAATCTGAAGGTTTCTATATCATTTAAACCAAAAAAAATAATTTAGCCTTCATGTCTATCAAAAAATTAAGGAAAAAAAAAAGGATGAAAATATAATTTCGAGTATAGGAGAAAAGGGTGAGTTTTCCCTATCTTTTTGGCCACCCCTTTCTCTTTCTTTCTTTCTTCTTTTTATTTGATAAGAAAACGTAATCCCCACATTCCTCCAATTTGTTTGTATCCTCTAAAAATAATTATAGTCCTTTCCAAAATAGACAACCTACATTTAAGTAGTACAACAACTATTTTCCTAAAAAAATATATAGTCTTGCATAAAATCTTCAAGCTTTGACTTTGGACTTAGAGAAGTTAAATTTCTCAAATAAAGATCTTTTCTATAGAAAGAAATAATTGTCATGTCAGTTTGGATGGTTTGGAAGTAAATTGGACTTATTTCTTCACAAAACCTATATGCTGGCAGAATTTATGCGTTATCTTAGAAAACTCATATCTCTCTCATATAAACTCCTTTTCTACTAAAATTTGGTAGGATGATAGGTCTTTGAGGCAGAAATCCAATACAATTGAGTTTGTATCAAACAGACTTCTCTAACATAAGATATTCAAGTTGGAATGGCCAAAGGCCAAAATTGGCAGAATGCGAGACTTGTATTTAAATACTATGGTTTTCATGCTATTTTTTTATTATTTTTCTTTACATATATGTATAGAAAGATATGGATGTTATCTTTCTAATTTCACAGCTCAAGTTTTGCATAAAACATCGATCGGATGTCAAATCTGCCAATATTCACCACGAGTTGGAATATAGTCTGAATTTTATCTCCAATTTATTCCTTTTCGAATCTTAAAATCCTAAAGTGTCTTCAAAACATAAAAAAATAAATTATTAAGGTATTTTATATATAAAATATGGGCAAAATACTAGGTAAATATGGGTAAAATTATCGAATAATATGGTTACATCAAGTCTGTTTTGCGTCAACTTTTGAAACTTGTTTTGTTTATGTTGTTTTCATTTCTTACAGTATATTTTAATCATATATAACATATTTAGATGTTGCTTGTATTGTTTTCACATATTTCAAATGTGTTTTCATTCGAATCTTCAGTTTCGTCCATATTTCGGATATATTCGCTTGCTACTCGTGAGATTATCATTGTAGTTTTATTTATTTTATTTTTTTGTTGTTTTTATTGCTTCTATTCATATATACTTATTTGGATTGCACTTTTAAGTGGTTCACTTCAGTGTTTGTTTCAGTTTTGCAAGAGCCAAAAGAAAGTGGATGAGAGAAAAAAGGCGTAAGAAGTAATATAAAAGTGAAAAGCCTGATTTTTAAGCGAAACACGAGTGATGTGAGGATATTTTTATACCACTAACTAATTTTTACAAGCACCATCATGTCAACGGAACATGTGAATTTTATGGTAAGGGACATGCATGACTAACTTAAAAGGGTTGAGAAATGTGGTAACGAAGCTAGTAATAGTACCTAAGATGTAAGAAAAGTAGGGGTTGATTATGAGGATTTTAAGGAGGACATTGATAGCTTTAGTGATTGTGGTTTTGAGGATGAGATCGTAGGCAATAAAGGAGGTTTTTAGAGCCTAGAAACCAAAAGGATTTTAAGAATAAACATAGGTTCCAATTCAGCCAGATGGGAAATTTCCAAAACTTTAAGGGACATGATGATGTAAATGGAGATTTAAATGCTATCAAAATGCGAATTCCTAACTTTCAAGGTGGAAACGATCTTGAGGCGTATTTGGAGTGGGAGAAAAAGGTGGAAAGGCAAATAAAGAAGAGGGGTCGTATATTTTCAAACTAATTAAACTTCATCTTCATCAATATGGAGGCTGAATCAGAAAAGAGAGGGGTTTACCCAACCGAAGCTTTATGTACATGTAAAGGTCAAACCACCTAAGGTAAAAATGGAAGCACCTACGAATGAAAAGGGTAAATCTAAAACTCAGCTTATTCAAGATAGAGATATTAAATTCTTTAAGTGTTTAGAGAAAGGACATATTATTTCTTAATGTCTAAATAGAAAAGTTATGCTTACAATAGATAATGGGGAGATAGAATATTAAAGTGAGAAATCTAAAAGTGATGAGATGCCAATTTTGAAGGATTGTAGTGACGAGGAGCTTGCATATCATGTTGAGGGGGAGGCTTTGGTTATATAGCGTGTGCAAGTTAAGGAAGATAGTGTAGATCAACAATGGGAAAACATATTCCATGCTCATTATCACATCCATTTCAGGTGAAAACAACATCATTTCAAAACAAACTATTCATCTCCTTCATCTCACCGATTCAACAGAAACGACAGCAAATCATGGTCACGTCTCTATCCAGTATCTCTCTTCCACAATGTGCCACTAACAGTCCAGTAATGGGTACCCTTTTTTTTCTCAAGCACGACTGAACCGTGCTAATCTCCACACTATCCTAGGAGAGATGAAGGGGCATTCTCTTGCCCTATAAAGACCAAAACATAAAGACAAAGGGAGGGAGAAAAACACAGAAAAAAAAAGAACAAAACAAGAAAGACAGAAATTACAAACACAGAACAAGAAGAAACAAAAGAGGAGAGAGTAGCATTAGCCAGCCAGCCCTACATTGTCATTGTCTTTAAGAGAGACGAACACCAAGAGAACAGAGAAAGTGAAAATAGGGATAGAACGAATAAACGAAGAACAAGAATGAAGAAGGTGAATATAAATGGACAAATAACCAAAAAAAAATACAGATAGATAGAAGGAAGACCAAAGAAGGAATAGATAAAAACAGAAAAAGAGAAAACAGTATTAGCTGGTTAACCCTTCATCACCATCGTCTTCGTCTTCAAGTAGCAGCTCCAAGTACGTAAGTTCTTTATTTCCTTCCTTTCCTTTGCGATTATAATTACATAGGTAATTCACCTCTTACTGTTCATTAGCCAGCAAATAATTCACTAATTATACATGCACGCATGAATCAGTTCACGCGTGTCTGCTGCCCAACCGAGTCACTGGCTTGGGCCAATGACTAGGCTGGGCCGGCTCATATGGCTAGGCTAGATCCAGCCTAAAAAAGACATAAACCAGTTATGGCCAACCTAAGCCTGGGCCTCAAGCCCAACCAACCTAATTTGTTTTGGCCAAGGGTGTGTTTAACAAAATAGATCCTTATGCTTTTCCCTTTTTATTTCACCCCTCTTCATTTTGATATCCATCCAAAAAGACCTTTTAAAATATTAAAAAATTCCAAAAAAATTCATGGACCCTTTTGAATTTATTTTTAGATCCCTTGCGCTTTTGTTTTTTATGATTCCACTATATATTTGATTTGTTGATTTTTATTGTGAAATGTAAATCTGGTATATGATACATACCTTTTTGTTTATAAAAAAAAATAACAATAAAAAATATGTATGCTTTGCTTTCAATTCAAATTTTACTGGTTTATTCATTAACCCTAGAGTCAGGAATACCATACTTTTTTTCATGTTACGTAATATTTACTAACGCTAGAGTTGAAAGTATTCGTATCCGAATATTCACTGTCATTAGAGTCAGGAATATTACAAGCAAACCATCGGTAGCATAATACAACAAACCCTTAGCAGTTTAAGATAAAACCACCAATGCAGTCTACTTTAGATAAAACGCTTAAGGGGTGATAATATATTCCCTTTTGAGTAACCAGTTTCGTACCATAGAATCTATGTTGACCAGTTAGGGTTCCTAGTAACTATAGTACTAGGTGGTGACTCCTTAAACACGACATTTCCCATCTAATAACAAAATGTTAGAAAATTTGTTCTTTTTTGCAATTTAATTTTTAAAGATTGTCGCGATGTCGAGTGTGACAATGGGTTTAGAAATAGATATACTATTATAAAAGATGGTAAAACAATCACTCTTATACCCTTATCTCCAAACAAGTATATGATGATCAATTAAAGTTGAAAAGGGAATGTGAGGATGGGAAAAGAGAACACTCAAGTAAGGACATGGGTGAGAGAAGACCATCAGATTCATCTCATTCTAAATCACTAATTAAACCAGTTGAGAGTGAAGGTAAGACCCGAGGAGTGAAGAAAGTAACCATGTGTCATGGTAATAGTGTGGAAAAATTAAAGAAACAACCTAATTTCTATGGAAAAAAAGATCAAATCAAATCTATGTTTTTCACTAACAAGTCGATGATCTTATTTGTGTATAAGGAAGCTTACTTTAATATTAATGATCTTGATTCTGTTGTTCCTAGTATGGCTATTTATTTATTACAAGAATTTGATTATGTATTCCTTAAAGATATTCCTAGCGGATTACCACCATTAAGGGGAATTGAACATCAAATTAATCTTATGCTCGAAGCTTCGATTCCTAATCGACTAGTATATAGAAGCGATCCTGAGGAGATGAAGGAGTTTTAAAGGCAAGTTGATGAGTTGATGAATAAAGGGTACATTCGTGAAAGTATAAGCCTTTTTGTTGTGCTAGTGTTACTTGTGTCTAAGAATGATGAAACTTGGAGGATGTGCATTGAGATTGATTAATCATGTTTTGTGTGCATTTATAAGTAGATTTGTGGTTGTGTACTGTGATGACATCATAATCTATAACAAGAACTTGAATGAGCATCTTGATCATTTGCGTAGTGTCCTTAGTGTATTGCATAATGAAAAACTGTATGCTAGTCCTAATAAGTGTGCCTTTTGCACAGAGAAAATTATATTTCTTGGATATGTAGTAACTGCATAGGGTGTCAAGATAGATGAGAGGAAAGTTGAGGCCATCCAGATTGGCTTACACCTAAGTCTGTGACTGAGATAAGGAGTTTTCATTGACTTGCTAGCTTTTGTAGATGGTTTGTGAAGGAATTTAGTATTATTATAACACCTTTAACTAGAATTGTTAAAAAGTCTGTTGGATTTAAATGGAATGATGAGCAGGATAAAGCTTTTAACATGTTGAAAGATAAATTGTGTTTTGCACCTGTTTTAGCTTTACTAGACTTTACATAAGCTTTTGAAGTTGAATATAATGCTTCAAGTATAGGTATAGGTATAGGTATAGGAGCTGTGTTAATATAGGACATGAGGCCCATTTCATATTTAAGTGAGAAACTTAATAGGACAGTTTTAATCTACCCTACATATGAGAAAGAACTTTATGCCTTGGTGAGAGCATCGGAGACGTGCAACATTACCTTTGGCCCAAGAAGTTCATGATACATTCTAATCATGAGTCGTTGAAGCACTTGAAAGGGCAAGGTAAGTTAAGTAGGAGACATACCAAATGGGTTGAATTTATTGAAACATTTTCATATGTGATCAAGTATAAGCAAGGGAATGAAAACATTGTGGCTGATACACTTTCACATAAGTATGCTCTTTTATCTACTTTAGATGTTAGATTTCTAGGATTTGAACACATAAAAGAATTGTACAAGGATGATAATGATTTTGCTATTATTTATGATGCATGTGAGGTTTTTGACTTTTGGAAAGTACTATAAACTTGATGAATATTTGTTTAAAGAAAATCACTTATATGTTCCATTGAATTTTATGCATGAATTGCTTATATATGAAGCACATGAGGGCAGGTTGATAGGGCATTTTAGTGTTGTTAAGACTTTGGATGTGTTGCATAAGCATTTTTATTGGCCAAAAAATGAAAAAGGATATGCAACACATATATGATAAATACATAACATGTAGAAAAACAAAGTCTAGGATTCAACCGCATGACTTGTATATCCCTTTACTTGTACCTAAAAGACCATAGGTAGACATTTCAATGGACTTTGTATTAGGGTTATCTAGGTCAAAACATGATAGGGACTAAATCTTTGCAGTAGTTGATTGGTTTTCAAAGATGGTGCATTTTATACGATGTCATAAAATTAATGATGCAACTAATATTGTTGATTTGTTTTTTTAGGGAGATAGTACGGTTATAGGAGCATTTTTTTAATATAAAGATGTTAATTTTCTTAGTTATTTTTTTAAGGTGTTATGAGAAAAATTAGGTACTGAGTTGTTGTTTTCAACTACATGTTATCCCCAAACAGATGGTCAAGCTGAAGTGGTTAATAGGACTTGAACACAACTTTTGTGTGCTATCATTCGAAAGAACTTAAAGAATTGGGAATATTATTTGTCATTTATAGAGTTTGCATATAATTGAAATGTGCATTCTACTACCGAGTTTTCACCATTTGAGATTGTTTATGGGTTTAACCCTTTAACTCTCATGGATTTGATTCCTTTGCCTATTGATGAAAGGGTTAATTTGGATAGAAATCGTAAAGCATAGGTGATGAAGACACTCCATGAGAGTGTACGATAATAGATTGGAAAGAGTAACCATGAGTATGCAAATAAAGCCAGCAAATAAAGCCAACAAATAGCGCAAACAGGTTGTATTTTAGCCTAGTGATTGGGTTTGGGTGCATATGTGCAAGAAGAGATGTTTGACTCAAAAGAAGTCCAAGTTACATCCGCGAGGAGATAAGTCATTCAGATCCTAAAGAGTATCAATGAAAATGCTTATAAAGTTGATTTGTCTAGTAAATATGGTGCTAATGTTACCTTTAATATTTATGATCTTACTCTGTTTGATATAGGTGATGAGCCATTCAGATCCTAAAAAGTATCAATGAAAATGCTTATAAAGTTGATTTTCCTGGTAAATATGGTGTTAATGTTACCTTTAATATTTCTGATCTTACTATGTTTGATGTAGGTGATGAAGGTTTGCGATCGAATCCTTTTAAAGAGAGAGAGTGTTGGGTTCCTGAATATCATAAACGCATCAGAAACTATGAAACAAAATTATTTGGAAGTCCATATGATCCCTTTAGATAGATCTAGAGTTGTTTAGGGATTTATTACTTGAATATTTGATCGTCTTCAACTTTGAATAATTCCTTAAATGTTGGGTTGTCGTAAATCACAAGTTGTACAATTGTCCAGCCTCCAACGATAATCCATATGAACCACCCCTGAGAAACCTCCTATATCCCTATTTAGAAGAGAGGGATTGTTATGTTTAGAGTGATACCTCTAATATTGTGCTTACATAGTTTTTCTTTCTAACAGACAACCACTCCTCACTTAAAAAATAAAATGCATGGCTTACTATTTATAGAAAAATTTGAAAAACCCTATAAATTGACAAAATATCAATTTACCTCCTGAATAATATCCACATATTAATTCAAGATAATTTTAGAAATTAACTCAATTAAGTTCTTACATGATTTTTCCAGTTCTAAAAATATAATTCATGTATGAATTATAATCTAGTCCTTTAATTTCTAAAATATATTTTAATCAAGTCATACTTAATTAAATCATCCTAATTTAATTTCTAACTAATGGTTCTTAATGTGTATGACCTATTAGGTTCCTAATATGTTGGCCCAAATATAAATTATAATTATAATTGTAATTGTAATTAAATACAATCAAAAAAAATTAAACAATTTAATTTATTATTAATTCAACAATTGATATTTTATATTTAAAGATTAGGTGCATCGTCTAGCAACATGTCATAATCCCCCAAATATTAGAAAAGTTATTGGTGGTATGACTTAACTTTTAGTGACCGGTTTCTCAGTGCAATTAATATTCTTTCATCAATAATGTTTTGATTTGACATTAAAGCATGGAGTATGTCTTCCAAGTTAAATCATGTTTGTTCTCTACATAATAGTCATTGATCATTTGAATAAGATTTAAAACTCTTTTCAAATCTTATTCCACATTAACCAATGATTTCTTAGTCAATATTATTTTAGAATAGATGAAACACTTTTCTTAATTCACCTAGAGTGATGAATCATCTCTTGATCACTCAAATATCTTTATATAGTTTATGTTACACCCAATGTCTGCCCTTTCGTTATCTCGATTAAGATAACATGTAACATGATCAAAGCATAACATTCTCTGTCATGTGAGCCTTTTCATAAACATAGATGATCTCTCTATATTAAATTCTCATGCAGGTCGATTCAGTGTACATGTCTTATGACAAGTACCTACATATTAGTTCTAGGTATCCTTTATACCTCAGCTTATGAAAGCAACTATTTCCATTCATAAAAGAAATAACATAATATGTACTAGTTTTTACAGTTCTAATGAGTGTCTGGTATTTAAGAGAGCATCGATCATGAACATTTTAGAAACAATGCTTTGATGAAATAGGAATTCCATAATTATAACAACTTTATAATTTCATTTGCAAAGCATTTTTGTCTTATAGACTTTATCTTTGCTCTAGATTTATTAATATAATATTATATGAATATTAAAGATAAATTAAGCTTTTATTAATAATACATATGTATTTATATGAATATAATAATGCCACATGTAACCAACTAATTGACTACATGGCATATTAAACTAATAAAGAGAAAAATAAGGATTAACTCAACACCACTCCTAGACACATCATTGACCCATTAAAAGAGCCAAGCGGGCCGATTACAAAGGTTGGGGCTAAGAGACTTACATGGCATATTAAATTAATAGAGAGAATAATGAGGATTAGCTCAACACTACTCCTAGACACACCATTGACCCATTAGAGGAGCCAAGCCAAGGGGGCCGATTACAAGGGTTGGGGTTAAGAGACTTAAAGAGGCATTGAATGAGCTAGTTTAGCATATATGGAGCAAGATGGACCTAAAAGAGCAAAAGACGCTTAAGAAGCATAATGGACAACCTCTAATTCATCTTTAATCCAAGTCCAAAAAGGGCTCAACCCGAGTTCCATAAAGGGTTTATGTGTTCAAGCCCAAGTCAGCCTTGACTTGGCTTATTTTCCATATATAACAAGAAGTCCAAGTCAGCATATTATTCTCTTAATGAAGCAAGGAATTTCAGCTAGATCTAGTTCCTAAATTAGGAAGGATTAATTAAGTTAAATAAATTTGCATTGTTATTTGTCCAAGTCTTACAAGGAAATCTAAGTTAAACAAAGAAACACATGGGCAGCAACATTGCAGACCAAATCAGATCAGGTTCTCCTAGCTAACAAGGGATCTTTAAAGGTGGAAAACACTCTTACAACTACAAGAATGTTTATTTCGACATTAATGACTTCTAAACTAGGGAAAATCATACTATCTTATGTTAATTTTCTTTGTATTTGTACGGCAGCCATCAGACCTATTAATTTCAATTTCAATTTTATGTTTTGGGCTTAAACACTTAGGGTTTCATGTGTAATTGTAAGTGAGCCTCATATAAGTTCACAAAAGGGGTCCACTAAGGTTTATTTCATATTAGGTAAGTATAAAAACACTTATGTTCAGATGTGATTCATGTTTGGATTATTGAAAAAAATTACTTTGTTTTGTTGCAACTTGTTGTTAGGTATGTGGGTGAGATATTCTCTCTTTCTTGGTTCTCTAAAGGACTAAAAACAACTTATCGAAGTGCAACTGACTTTGTGGTGTCAATCCAATATACTTTTCATTCATGAATTGTTATTTGTTGGTTGGGGGTTCAATTACAATAATGTCGGTGCCTAGGTATAAGTTATATTTGTGTCACACTCCTATCAAACTTTATTTACTTAGCTTTTCGAGACTTGAATCGTTTGTGTGTGGGTTGCTTGACTGTGAGATCAAGAGGTCTGAGTCATTAAACCTAATTAATTCTTTCAATTTTGTCCAAATGACTTGAAAACTTATTTTTGTTTAAATTAAGACCTCAGTTAAGTCAATTGAACCCATTAAAAGTTTAATTAAATCTTTAAACTGAATTAATTCTTCAAATTTTGGACAAATTTACTTGCAAAATTATTTTTGCTTTAATTAAATCCTTAATTAAGTCAATTAAACTCATTAAAAGTTTAATTAAGTCATTAAATCTAATTAATCCTTTCAATTCTGGTCAAATGGACTTTCAAACTTAATTTTTTTCAATTAAGTCCTTAATTAAGTCAATTAAACCTATTAGAAGTTTAATTAAGTTCTTGAACTTGATTAATTCTTCTAATTTTGGTCAAATTGACTTTCAATCTTACTTTTCTTTCAATCAAATCCTTCTTTATCCTATCTCGTCAACAATATTCCAATTGCATTATCCTTGTAGTGTTTTGACATGTTGTAACTCAAAAACTCATCTATTTGTGTCTTAAAAATAATTTTGGATTTTGAATTTATGATTTTATTTTTGGATTTTTAAATAAAAAAGCAAAATATAAAACAATTTTTGGGACCTAAATTTGGGTTATGATAGGGTTATCCCAATTTTAAGTTTCAAGTTGCAAGTTTAGATGTTTAACCCAAGTTGATTCTGATCTTTTTTTTTTCCTTTCCTTTTTTTTAAAAATAAAATTCAATTTTATCCATTAATATTGGGTTAGTTTGAGAATTGAGCTTTTTATTTTTATTCAATTTGTTTTCTAAAGGATTATCTCAGTTTCACGATCATATCATGTATTTGCATGGCTGATTCAAATGGACTTAGATCATTTTTTTTATTCTTTTTTAATTATTTTTTTTTCAATTTTATCCTTTAATATTTGATTTATTAGGAGTTAGGATTCAATTACGTTTCTTTCTCTAAAATTAGCTTATTCTCATTTGATTTTTATTTTATTATTAAATAAGATCATGAAAATATTTTAAGAATATTGGGGGAATATGTTTTTCATAATATTGGCAAGAGTTTATTTTTTT
>Ga0325405_1002545_pt1 | contig 18759 bp, 8 predicted proteins | sample PopdelMetagenome_21_FD_205663 | JGI IMG/M metagenome (GOLD analysis project Ga0325405, IMG submission 205663) | Populus deltoides microbial communities from Bellville, Georgia, United States - Xylem-Control-R2 | ecosystem: Host-associated > Plants > Phyllosphere > Stem > Wood/Secondary xylem...
TAATCTTTATTCCTAGTATGACATCAACTACACTCAAGTCTTTCATGTCAAACTTATTAGTTAATATTTTCTTAGTAGACTTGATCATGTAATCATTCTTTTTAAAAATAAACATGTCATCCATATAGAGATATACAATGCATAACCTTTTTTAATATTTTTTTATATAAATACATTTTTCAATTTCATTGATTGAACTCATTTGACAACATAACCTAGTCAAATTTTTCAGGTTATTGTTTAGGTTTTAAACACATTTATCAACTTTGATTATTTTGAACTCATTTAATATCATAACCTTATTAAAATCCTCATGCCATTCTTAAGGTTATTATTTTAAATAATATATTATTTAACAAGCTTACAAAATTTTATTTCTTATTCATTAACAACAAACCCCCCAGATTGTTCCATATATATACCTCTTCATTAAGGTCGCCACTCAAGAAAGTTTTTTTTTACATTCATTTGAAGTATTTCAAGTTTGTTAATGCATGTGATGACTATTAACATTCGTATAGAAATTATTCTTAAAACAAGAGAATATGTGTTAGAATAGTCCACATCTTCTTGTTGTTTGAATCATTTAACAACAAGTTTTGTTTTGTATTTGACAATAGTTCCATCATCTTTTATCTTTCTATTGAAGATCCACCTATAGCTAAATGGCTTATTTTCAGGTGAAAGATCCACTAGTTTTCATATATGATTTTTCATAATGGATTCAATTTCGCTATTGATTGTCTCTTTCTACAAAAAAAAGTTTTAAGACAAGACTTTGCCTTAGAGTATGTATGAGGTTCATTTTCTAACAAGTATATTTAAAAATTCAAACAAAAAATTCTGGTTATTTTTTCATCTTTACTTTTTCTATGTCCAACTTCACCATTTTTTGATCAATGATGACTGCTCGAGCTAGCTTTGATCATTCTCTTAAATGAATGATTTTCTTGTACCTTTTTAAATGAAAACACATCATAAAAAAAATAGCATTTTTTAATCTATAATAATAACAAGATGAATATTCTCAATTCTTGATTTGTGTACAAAAAAGTCAATATGCACTATTATTATAAGCATATCCAATAAGTATATAATCCACAGTTCTAGGTCATATTTTAAACTTTTTGGGTTTAGATACTCCAACCCTTATATTTTAAGGTATTTGTAGGAAGGTCTTCTATCTCTTCATAATTTATATAGTTTTTTTTTAATCTTTTTTATGGGTACTTTGTTAAATAGATAATTGGCAATTAGAATTGCCTCTCCTTATAAGTTTTGAGGTGTTCCCAAGCTTATCAACATGACATTCATCATTTTTTTTAATGTTTTATTCTTACATTTTGCAATGTTATTTTGTTGAAGTGAATAAATAGCGGTAGTTTAGTGGATTATACCATTTTGAAAATAGAATTCACCTAATAATGTTTCATATTCTCTACCTCTATCACTTTTTATTACCTTAGTTTTTATTAAGTTGATTTTCAACTTTATTTTTGTAATTTTTAAACATTTCAAGAGCCTTATCTTTGCTTTTAAACAAATAGGTATAACAATTTCTTATTTGAAAATTTATTAAAGTAATGTAATAATTTTTTTCATCTCTAATTTGTAAATATTTTAAATCATCAATATCTGAGTGAATTAAATCTAAAGATTCATTACTTCTTTCAATTGTTTGAAAAGAAAGTTTTGATAATTTAGGTTTTATACAAATCTCACATTTATAATTTTTCTTAAAAATCATATTAGGTAATAATTCATGGTAATTAACCTTTGTATATAATTATAATTTACATTACTTAACATATCATGCCACACATAACAAGACTCAAGCAAGTATTAAAAAAATACATTATTCTTATTATTATTCATATAATTGGTTATAATAGTCATTGCATTCATATTGAAAAGGTCATCACTAAGATTCCTTTTTTCTACAAACACATTATTTTTAGACAGTATAAACTTATGACTTTCAAATACTATGTTTAAACTATTTTTGCTCAACAATGAGCTACACATTAAGTTTTTCATAATGTCAAGGATATAAAGTATATTGTTAAGGGTGAGAAGTTTTCTGAAAGGTATCTTTAATATGATCTTCTCCACACCTACTACCTTGGAGGTTGATAAGTTTCTCATGTATTAGATTTCTTCTTATATTTCTTTGTAAGTGGAAAACATTTTCTTCTTGGTATATACATATCTTGTGGTATTAATGTCAATCGACCATTGCTCTATATTATTGATTAAGTTGACTTCAAAAATATAAGTAGATCGTTTGAATTCATTTCCAAAACTTTATCTATAAGGTAATCAACCTCAATGGCATTAACTTAAGCAATCATTTTCTTTGGGTTCCCTTACTCGCCATTTTTTTGCAAACTTTGGCTAGTTGTGAAGTCTTGTTACAGATAAAGCATTTATCAATGAATTTCTAAGTTATTCTTTTTCCCTTAACAACAAGCTTTTTTCTTATTCTTATTGTGGAACTTTGTCACTTGTTTCACAATATTTTATTTAGGGGCACCAGGAGAGTTGAATCTTCTTTCATATAACTTATTGTCTTTTCTTATCCTCAACCTTGAGGTCTTCAGCTCTTATTTCCTTGATATAGTTAATATAGTTCTTAAAATATTTCTAAAATGGTGGTAAATTTTCAATGTTTACATCCATTTAGAAGGATTCACTTAAAGATATACCTTCAATATGTATATCATATAAGATGAGCTGAAACTTATAAGACTAGCTCATAAAGGTTTTTGAATCAACTATCTTGAAATCTAAAAATTTACCAACAATGAATTTTTTTCATGTTGGCATCTTCATCCTTGTACTTTTTGTCCAAAACTCTCACAATGCATTTTCACTTTTGATTAAACTATACATATCATATAATATATTGTCTAATCCATTCAAAGTGTAGTTAGCACACAAAAACAATTTGATTCCAAGCATCCATAAATGTTACCATTGTTAAATCATATTCATCATCTTACAGTTTTGGTGCTTCTTCAGTCAAGAGCTTTACCAAGTTTAATATGGTCAAATAGATTAACATATTTTGTTTCTACCTCTTAAAGTTTAATTCTTTGAATTTTTCAGGTTTCTCCCCACAAAAAGTGTTGGTGGAATCTATACTACAAAAGTAGTACTTTCCAAAGAAAAAATGGATGGGACAACCAAATCTTGAGTAGAAGATATGATAAAAAAAACAAAAAAAGATAGCCAATAATATTTATGAATAAGTATTTTTTCTCCACAACAAGCAAGTAATATAAAATAAAACTTGTAATAAAACAACTTAATAAAAAAAAAGTATATATACTAAGCATGATGAAAATAAACACTTTTGTTAATTTAGTTCAACAAGATAAATTCAAAGCATACATTAAATCATTATAAATTCATTTAAAGATTTTAAACAAGTTGCATGAACATACAAACAAGTTTGCAAAAACATTTATAAACTCAAAAAACTTGCAATAAATTATACTTTTATTATGTATCATGCTAAAATATTTCCTTTTAGAAAAATGGGCAAGTAGTATGATTATACATGCAAGTTGGCAAATATGACAAGTATAACGTAAATAAAAATAATCTTTTAGAAGTTTAATTCTAGATGATATTCATTAAACCATAGAAATAGTATAAAAATAACAATTTTAGAAGATTAGCTATAACTATAACTTTAACAAAAGGATATTTAGCAACTTTCTAAAATTAAACTAAAATTAAACATTTAGTTAAAAAAATCTATACATGGAAAAAGAAAATTAAAAAAATTATTGTATCATTTAAAGTATCTAATATCCTCTTTAATGATTTATCTAGCTTTTTTCCACAAGATAAACTAAACAAATTCTAATTAAAACATAAAGTCTTAAGATTGTAATCCTAAAGGTATTAGACTAGATTTTTGAGCAAGTTTAGTTTATGATAACACAAGCATTCTAATTATGAGCTATATAAATATGTACGAAAAACATGTAATCAAAAATTAAAACATGTAAAAGTTCTAGCATGCATAGTAAGTAAATATTCAAAAAAACATGAAAGATTGAATAACCATCTTAGCATATATATTAATATATTAGATTAAATTCAAGCACGCATAGTAAACAAATATTCAAAATTAAAGAATGATACTTGTTGAAACACTCTAAAATTGATCAGGCTTAGTTGTTGTCAATGATAAGTCATTTGCATTAAATACTTTTTTACTCCTCACTTGATGCAAAAAATGTTTGCAATAAGCCTCACAATATTCCAATATCACCACCTTGTTTGAATGTATTTTTAAACAAAGTCTATAAACCAAAGTTAAAGGACTTAAGTATCTCTCAACATAATAAAACTAAGTTCTAGATATAGGAGGAAAACCAAGGCTTAAAACTTAAGGAGAAAAAATTAGAATTTGAGATGAGGAAGAATGTGTAAAATCTAAAAAACATTATAGAAAGTCTTCTTTCACCCACCTCTCATTTTTATAGTAGATTTTGATAGCTAAAAAGGTAAAAAAAAAAATAATTATGTCAATAACAAGAATTAATTCTCACCATTATTAACTTTGATTACCTACCATAAAACTGGAATTAAAATTGAATATTTTGGCTATAAATATGATGTTTTTAGCTGAAAAAACCGTTTAGATTTATAAGAACTACTTCTAGAAAAACAATTGATCAACTTCTTTATTCATGGGTCAAATAGGACAAACATGAGTTGAACTAGATAAATTATTGGGTTAGAAGAAATAGTTGTTCATGGACTAAACCCTAGCCTAAATTTAAGTTGGTAAAAAAAAATAATCTTTTGTGGTCCAAGAAATTATTTTACCATAAACTCAAACATATATCCTAGCTCGAAGCCTAAGTTGGGCATTGTATGTGTGAGATTAAGTCCAAAAGCCATTTTGCTTATAACATCTCCCCTCTAAAAGTTTTGGTGTCTTTTAAGACCAATTTTAACTTATCAATTTCCCACTATATAAACACTAAAACAATTTTGTTTCTTTCTCAAATGGGATAAAGTTTTTTTAGATGGTTTTGAGTTTCACCAAAATATATCAACAATGGTTATTTTATATCAATTTGTTTCACCTATATTTTATGTAAATCATGTTAATGTTCATTGTTAAAGAGCTTCTATAAAAAATAAAATATAATAAAGTTTAATCCTAAAAGTGAGTGGATCTGCTAACCATTTTCTTAAAGAATTTTTTCAATAGAATAACTCAAACGGTGTATTAACAATTTTTTCTTGGATTAGTTTTCTTTTTTTTTTTATTGGATACATTTGGATAAATAATTACCTAGCTACAACAACCAGAAGCACCAACACTATTTGCTAAAATAGTCGAATACCAATTTTTGTTAAGAATATTAATAGATGGATTTTTTTTTTCTAAAATGAGCTATATATATCTAAGGATACAAGTTAGAAGTGCTTGGAAATCTTCAAATCTAAATATTATATCATAACACCATCTATCCATATGAATTACCTATGATACAATTTATTGAAACAGAATAACTTGTAGCTAATATTCATCATAATGCCAATGATTTATAAATTACTTATAACTCTAAAAGAATTGAAATTACTTATGGTATGTTATTAAGTTATATGACCAGAGAAAAAGGTTAATATATTTGTTTAAGTTACATGACAACTTTGTGTAATAACTGACTTAGTTAGCAAGTGAATGAAAGCCTAAATGTAATGGGTTTAAAAGTTAGGAGAGGCAATATTTTCTTTAAGAAGACACATGACTTTTCATCTCTTGTAATAACAAAAAAAAAAAAAAAGGGGGAGACACGTGGATTGGCTTTTAGGTGCTAGGCTTTTCCATCTTTTTCATTTTTTTTATTAATTTTTTTAGCACTCAAAAAAAACATTTATAGATTTATTTACTTTTTAGTTTTAACATGGTTCTCAAATGCTATTATAAATTTTTATTTTTATTTTAATAATTGTTTTTAATTATTAATATTAATAATAAATTTTTTATGAAAATTCAATCCAAGTTTTGTTTTTATTCGTAAAATCTTTAAATAGATTATTAATATGATTTTATTATAATTTCTTTAGATTTCAATTACATATAAAATATAAATATATTATTTTGCTATTTTTGTTAACTTATTGTAACAATAATATAATTGTTTTTAGTTAAAACAAACTCGTGTTTGCTAAGATAAACAATAGATATATTAATATAAAAAATTAATTTTGATAAAAAAATCAAAACAACTGTATTTTAAAATTAAATAATAATGTCAAAAAATTCCTTGAAAAATAAATATTTATTTTTATGTTTTTAAAAAAATTACAACAGTGCATATGCAAACTAGTTTGTCTTCTAATCATGTTTCATTATTTTATTTTCTTAAACAAATTAATGTGGCAGTGGCATTGAATTTGAGATTTTTTGTTTTTTTTTTAATGATTTATTGCTTCCGTACAATGTTTGAATCTTCAAGCTACCACACTTGAGACTGGTTGATACTGACTAAAAGGAGACAGAGAAATGGAGGTTTTGTTTTTTTTTATTCTATGAAAAGATTAGGTACGGACATTCTTTACTACGTCTAATCAACGGAATACGAATCCTTTTTTTCTTTTAACCGTATCCATCATCTCTCTTCGAAAAACAAAATATTACACCCGATTTAACGCATTATAAAATTAATAAATTGTGCTAATTGAATTAAAATAATCAATTTACGTGAATCTCCCTCGTTATCCCGTCCCATTTAAGATTATGTTACTCAAAACAATTTAAACCATATTATTTGTGATACGAAAGTATTTTTTTAAATAATTATTTATTTTAAAGTATGTTAAATTTTTTTATTTTTTTATTTTTAACATCAATATATTAAAATTAACAAAAAAATATTAAAAAAACATTAATTTAATTGTGGTTCAACTTGGAAATCCCCTAATCCGACCATTTGTATAGACCGAGTTTTATATTGACTCAAATAGAAGCTAACCTGGTATAACTCAATTAATCTGATGGGTCTAAATGTGACCCGGTTAAAATCTAGTTTGGTTTCAAAAAAAAAATTCAATACAACATCGTAGTAACCTTATTTTAATATATTAAGAGGATGATGTTTTGGATTTATCTGAGTTAACCCATCGAATTCACAATCCAAATTATAGTCAAGATTTGATTCAATAACTTTATTTTTTAGAATCTATTTTTCGTTCAATTATATAACAATAAAAATTGATATGCACAAGAAAGCCACATAATAACATTTAAGAAAAAGATTCATTATAAATGATTGTATAAAAAATAAAATTTGCTAATATTATAAAATTTCTTTTAATAATTATATTTGAAAACAAACTAGAAATCATAAGTGTTTGATCAAATAAAATTCAAAAAATTAAATTAAATTATCTTAGAAAATTATAAGTAAAATGAGTCAGGCATGCGGTCCTAGATGGCCAATGAGCTTGGTCCGTTAAAAGAAAAGCTAAGCTTACATGTCTGACTACACTTTTCCTTTTGTTTTTTTTTTATAATTGATGTAAGACATGTCATCACCCTAATGTTTTTTTTTTTAACAAAAGAGCAGGTGACGCATCCTCTGCAGCTATAGATCACACATTGTCTATAGATACAACTACAGGCACATCTCGGTGGCCAGAAATTCAGGCTCCACCCTTTTGGTCCTAAAAATTGTTTCCTATCATTTTTTACACCTATAAAAAACACTCCATAAATTTTGATAAACCCATACTTAATGTCACAACCCACATAAATAATTCTTTAAAATAGTTGATTGGTCTCTTTTCAAATAAATATTTTCTAAAAATTTTGGCAGAGTCTCCTTTGTTTTTTTAATACCAAGTTATCGACTCAAAAATCAAAACCTATAAACAATAACCACTAACTCATTCCAATATTATTAAGCATCACAACTCTACTAAAAACATCAATTTCCATGTCCCTTTTAGGTTTTCTTTTTTTAATAGTTAACATTGTATGATTTCATATACAAAATTTTAAACTAATTTATTCACAATAAACATTAACTTCTTAGAACACAAACACATTCAAATATAAATACAACAAAACTATATTACTAGTTAAAGTAAGGGCATTGTCCTTAATTACATACCCGATAAAATGATAATTTAAACATTTTAAAATTTCTTAACATACAAGCATTATAATAACAAAATATCAATGCTTCCAATACAAAAATTAACTTAAACAAAGATTTTCATCTATGCATCTACTTTCCAGCTCGAGAGTGCAAGGTACCTAACAACATATTTAAATAACATGTGAATATTTGTAAAAACTAGAAAATTTACACTTATTAATAATAGACAATTAAAATAAGGACTATTCAAAGCATATATAATAATATACGCACTAGCTCATTAAATAAAGTACTTATCGTCAATATATTAATTTAATTTAAATTTTATTTTTATCAATCCTTGACTAGATATCTTCTTTATTGACCAAGATATAACTTTCTCAAGTTATCCATGAATTAGTACATTATTTCTGAAGTTCAGGTGAGAACGAAAAGAAATAGTTCAACCAATGTGCCCATTTCAACAATGCATTATTTCCATTAACCAACAAATAATCTTTCGGTATACCCATTTATTTAACAACACAATATTTTCATTTACCAGGAAATAACGTTCAACACGCTTATTTATTTAACAAGGCATTATTTCCATTAACCAGGAAAACACTCATTTATTTAACAGAGCATTATTTTCATTAATCAGGAAATAATCTTTCTGCACACCCATTTATTTAACAGGGTATTATTTCCATTCTTTTTATTTCGCAATTTCTACACTAAAATTACAAAGGAAATTTCTTATAAAATAGTAAATTAAACAATTAATTTATTATATGGTATTTAACACCTACCTGGTATTTATGGGCGCGAAGTGGTCTCCTATTGCTAATTAGGTCATGTGACCTCTTCTGCACCAATATAAAAATCAACATGTCATTTATTATTCATAACCAAATCATAAAAATCTCATTTCATTTTAAATTAAGAAGAATAAAATTCTCCTTTTTAACCCTTCATCAAAATTAACTTCCTAATTCTCCAACAATTCATCTAAAATAACTCTTTTACATTAACAAAATCCAAGTCAAAATTCTTTTTCTCCTTTTTATATGTCATGGTCGAAATCCCTTAAGGAAAAAGGGTGAATTTTTTTTTCTTTTTCATTTTTTTGTAAAATCCTTCTCCATTCCATTTATTAACATTTATAAGCCTATAAATTCCCACAATTCCTAAATAATTGTATTAAATTCTTCAATCTCCCAAATCTTCTCTTTTTGCCGCGACCAATAACTAAAAAGGGGAGTGGGGGTTTGTTTCTTCCATTTCTAAATGAAACACTTACCCAATAATAATTTATGCTACCTAATATAGTTCAATCATAAATTGCATCATTTCAATAATTAACACTATAAATCCCCAAATCAACATAATCATAGCAATTTAATTAATTTCTTCATAAAAACATAAAATTATAACAATTAATCATTTTAAACATGTTCTTCAACTTACTTGGATAAAGATTCAAGGAATGGATGCAAGAAAGATTCAAGTTTCCTTCTTCTCCCTTTTTAAACCCTAGCTTTAGATTTTTTTTTTTCTGCAAAACAACTTCCAAGCACTAAATCACCCCTTTTAATTCTTTATCTAAGTTCTAATCACTCTAATTACACTTCTCCTCTTTTTTTTTATATGATTAGCAAAAAAACAACAAAAAAATCACACAAATCCTCTCCATCTCTTATAGCTTCTAGCTATCAGCCAAAAGAACAAAGGATGGGGATTTATATAGTCTCATCTTTTAAATTTGCACATTGACGCTTTTTCGTTTTGCCTTTTCCAAATTTGTCCCTATCCTTTCTTTCTCAATAAATTAATGCCTTATAACTTTCTTTTGTTTAAATTTTCCCCACTCAATGTTTGCTTACTTATTTATTTATCTATTTATTATTATTATTATTATTATTATTATTATTATTATTATTATTTCATTTTATTTTGGTCGGGTCAAAATATAACCAGCTTTTTACATTTTCCCTTTCAAAAAGAAAATTTCACCCTTGAAATTCAAACCTCATACTTGAATTTAGAAACAATTCAGGGTATTTCTTTCTCATTTCAGATTCTCTTTCCTAGGTCACCTCTTCAACTTAATAGTTCCTCCATAACACTTTGATCGTCAGGATTCTCATACTCCTTAGTTCTTTGTCACTATAATCTAACACCTTCACCGGTTTTACTTCTAGTGTCAAATCTTCATCAATCTCTAAAGGAACTTAAGGTAAGATTCGAGATTGATCTACTTCAGCTTTCCTTAACAGGGAAACATGAAACAAGTCGTGGATTTTGGCTAGAGATAGAGGCAAGGCCAATTTATAAGCCACATGTCTGATTCTCTTACTCACTTTAGAAGTCCCAATATATCTTGGTGCTAATTTCTCCTTCATACCAAACCTTAACATTCATTTTCACAGGGAGAACTTCAAAAATACTTTTTCCTCAATACCAAACTCTAAAGGTCTCCTCTTGTTATCCATATAACTCTTCTACCTATGTTGGGCTGCTTTCATTCTGTCTTTTACAATCATTATTTTTTCTGTGGTAATTTGAACAAACTCTGGTCCAATTAATTGTCTATCTCCCACCTCTTCCCAGCATAATGTTGTTCAATACTTTCTACCATATAAAGCTTCGTAGGGAGTTATTCCTATTGTAGTTTGGTAGATGTTGTTATAAGTAAACACTACTAACGGCAGATGATCTTCCCAACTTCCTCCAAATTTCAATATACATGTTTTTAATAAATGTTCTAATATCTGAATGGTTCTCTCAGGTTGGCCATCTGTCTGGGATGAAAAGTTGTGCTCAAATTCAACTTTGTTCCCAAAGCTTTTTGTACACTTGGCCACAACCGGGAGGTAAACTTGGGGTCTTAGTCTGAAACTGTCAACATAGGCACTCTGTATAATCTCACAACTACATTTACATACAATCTTGCCAACAAACTAAATGGAACTCATCTCGTCAAAAACACCTAATCTCATTTTAATGAAGATAATTAATAAAAAATATTAAAGAATATAAACAAACTAAAAATTACCATTGATTGTTTTTCTTTAATATATATATATATATATATATATATATATATATATATATTAAAGAATGATTTATTGTTAAATTTTCAACAACAAAAAAATCTGATAAATCAAGTGGTCATGTATTTTACATAGAAAAATGAATTAGTCTATTTAGTTAATTCTATATTCCTTATTCATATATAATAATTTTACGGTTTCTTTATAACATTATAGTATACTGATACTAAGTAAAAAAGATTATTTTTTTGGTTATTTCCAACATAAAAATTATAATGAATTCATAATTAAAAAAAAACACATATAATAAGTTAATTCTTGAAGATTACAGAGAAGTTGTAAATCCTTGCAAATACTACAGATTAATGCTACATATACTGCAGAGTCACGCTGCAGATCAAGAAGCAATATTCAAGATCCTGTAGAGATTATATTACCTAAGATATGCTATATTTATTACCTAGTTTAGATGATCATGTAATTATTAGTTATTTCTTTCATAATCGAGGACAAAATCAAATCACTAGTTGCTATGTTAGGAATTGATTGTAGTCCATATATACTTGTAATACTACGATCAGTAATGTTATGACAAAAGATTATACTTCTCAAAATTTCTTCATGGTATCAAAGCTTATAGACACCTGAATCTACATTAGTTTCTTCCCTCTGTTATAGAAGAAAATTCAAAGATAACACCTCTTTTAAGCAATAATGTTGATGACATCAATACTGCTCAAAAGTTGAGTTCAATATTGCTAAATGAATTCTATTATCTTCCTTGGTCAAGAGCTGTCACTATTGTTTTTGGTGGAAGATCAAAGTTGGGATTCATAAATGGTTCAATATCTTCCTCGGATGTAGATGTTCCAGAATATGAAATATGGTCATCCAAAGATCAATTGGTAATGTCTTGGATTCTTAATTTTATAGAGCATAACCTGGTTGAAATTTTTACCTATTCTAAATCCGCACATGATCTTTGGAATGCCATTCGTTACATGTACAACAACTAAAACAACACAGCATGGATATTTCGGATTCATTGTAAAATTGCAATTCTTCATCAAGATAACAGACCATTTGTTCAACTATTGGAAAATCTAAAAAGCTTGTGGAACGAACTAGAGATGTATCAACCACACACCTGTGATGTTGCTGTTCTACGGAAAAAAACAGAGGAAGACAAAATTTTTTGACTCATGGCAAGCTTTAGTCCTGACTTTGAAGACCTGTGGAGTCACATCATAATGAATTCAGAACTACCATCCTTGAAATTTGTATGTGCAACGATCCAGCGTGAAGAAATTTACAAGAAGATGAAGAAATTCAGAACTACCATCATTCTAAATAGTTGCAACTCGTGTTTACCATGTCAAAACAATGCCTCGTAATGAAAACTTAAGTTCTAACATGTCTAAGCATATTTCTTCATCAAAACAAACAACTGATAACAGGATCATTCAAAGGGAAACGTTTAGAGTTGAAGTGTAGCTATTGTCACAACACTAGACACCTGATAGACCGTTGTTAGCAGCTATATCTAGAAATAAAACTCAAATTTACAAATGAACAAAGAGGATACCAAAGGAGAACTAACTATAAATCACACCTAGCAAATTTGTCAACTGAAAATTTCACTACAAACCCTGCTGCCTTGATATATGATTTTGCTAATTATCTGCAGGACAAACATAACCATGGGAAGATGTAATCTAGATCCACTAGAACTATTGGATAGGAACAAAATCAACCAACAGCATTTATCAGTTATCTCACTAATTTTCTAGCAGAAACAGATATAAACGCTAGCTAAGGTATTCTAACTACTTTTATGACTGCATTGGAACTTGATAATTTGTATGATCTTTGGATTGTTGATTCTAGAGCCACAGATCATATGTTTAACAAATTGATTAACTTTTCTAATCTTGGAAAATTTACTTTCCCCACCTTTGTTTCGGTAGCAAATGGGAGGAGATCTCTTGTGAAGGGTAAGGGAAAATTAAGAGAGTTTTTAAATCATGTTTGATGTCCTATATGTTCCCTCCTTTCCTTTTCAATTACTCTCAGTCAGTAAGTTAACCTCCACATTCAATTGTGTTGTAATTTTCACTCATCACAAGGTTATATTTCAAGATCAATTAACCAAGAAGATAATTGGTGAAGGTTTCTTCCTGTATGGTCTTTACTACTTCTTTTAGGATAATTAAGTTTCCAAAAGCTTTCAGACTAGTTTTAAAACATCGTATGAGCTACTTTTATGGCATCGTCGTCTAAGACATCCGTCAGATTCTGTCTTTAGCAAAATAAATTTAGTATCCATCTTGAAACCTCTTGAATGTGAGATCTGTTATTTTTCCAAATCATCTAAAATTTCATTTAATTCCTTTGATTCACATGTAACTCATACATTTGAACTTATACACTCAGATGCATGGGGGGCCATTCTATACGTCACTTAATGGTTATAAATACTTTGTAACCTTTATTGATGATTTTTTTAGAGTCACATGGGTGTATTTGTTGAAAGCTAAGAGTGAAGTATTTTCTTGTTTTAAAGATTTTCATACGTTAATTACTAATCAATTCTCTATACGTCTTAAGACTTTTTTTATTAGATAATGGCACATAATACATGTCCAAAGACATGACACATTATTTATGTTCTAATGGTATATTGCATCAGACTAGTTATGTTGGTACACCCCCAATACAATGGCATATCTGAAAGGAAAAATCATGATCTGCTTGAAAAAACTTGTGTTATAATGTTACAAATGCATGTTTCAAAGGGTTTTTGGTCATATGGTGTTCTTACGACTGCATATCTTATAAATCACTTACCTAATCGCGTGTTGGATTTTAAATCTCTTTTTGAAGTCTTACAAGCAATTTGGCACACCTTAAAGTGTTTGGATGCTCCAGTTTTGTGTACTTACCATCATCATAATGTGACAAGCTTGATTCCAGAGCTATGAAATGCATTTTCTTAGGGTACTCTCAAATATAAAACAGATACAAGTGTTATGATCCCTCACTAAAGAAAATGTATGTATCAAGAGATGTTAGATTCATTAAAGATGCTTCTTATTACTCTGCCATATGTTTAAGATAGGATAATGTTGAATTGTTTCCATTATCTAACTCCACCTCAAGGTGTTTGGATGCTCCAGTTTTGTGTACTTACCATCATCACAATGTGACAAGCTTGATTCCAGAGCTATGAAATGCATTTTCTTAGGGTACTCTCAAATATAAAATGGATACAAGTGTTATGATCCCTCACTAAAGAAAATATATGTATCAAGAGATGTTAGATTCATTAAAGATGCCCTTTATTACTCTACCATATGTTAAAGATAGGATAATTTTGAATTGTTTCCACTATCTAACTCCACTTATTATGATCAGAATTCATGCTCTCTGCAACAACAGGTTCCTGAAGTTAAATTCAAGTTCGGTTTGATCAATCTCCCACTAATTCCAACATTAATGATGATATTCAGGATGTATATCCAGTATTTGATGAACTTTAGTCAACCGAAACTCCTAGAATACTGGTTATTTCTAAACAAGTGTTAGAATCAAGTATGATAGAAGGTTCCATTATTCGAAGTGATCATGCAATCTCACGAAGCACATCCCACAGAAACCATCAACCTCCTCCCAGTACAAGAGTATGTAACTTATAATGTTAAGCATCCAATCTCTAAAGTTCTGTTATATGATAAATTGTCCTCAAATCACAAAGTATTCCTCACTTTCATATCTGAAGATCATGAACCTAAGACATTTCAGGGAGCTCAATCACAAGCTGTGTGGCAGCAGGCTATTAAGGAAGAACTAATTGCACTTGTTGATAATCATACATGGATCATCATTCCTCTTCATGCAGGTAAACATGTAGTGGGTTGTCTCTGGATTTTCAAAATGAAATTCAACTCATATGGAACAATTGAACGACACAAAGCTTGGCTAGTAGCTCAAGGGTTCTAACAGAAATTTGGAATAGATTACAAGAAAACTTTTACTCCAGTTGTAAAAATGACTACTATCCGAGTCTTGTTATTTGTTGTAGTTAATCAGGACTGGTCATTGTATCAAATAGATGTAAGAAATGCATTCTTACATGAAGAACTTGAAGAGAAAGTGTTCACAAAACTACACCTAGGACATCCACAGAGTAGCTTTTCCAATCTGGTTTGCAAACTTCATAAATCCATTTATGGATTGAAATAGAGTCCATGAGCATGGTATGCCAAGTTAAGTATTGCTCTAAAGACACTTGGTTTCACAAGAAGCCATGTTAACTCTTCCCTGTTTGTTCAATAGAAGTCTGCAGACAAGCTTATTGTGCTTATGTGTGTGTGTGTGTGTGTGTGTGTGTGTGTGTGTGATCTAATCATTACTAGGAATAATAAAGAGTCTATTGCAAAATTAAAGAATGATCTGCAGCAACAATTCTGAATTAAAGATCTTGGAAAACTAAAGTATTTCTTGGGGATAGAAATGGTAACTTCTAGCAAAGGTCTCTTTCTAAATCAACGGAAGTATATTCTAGACATGCTACAAGATGTTGAACTGCTGCATACCAAGCTGGCTATTACACCTCTAAACAGTAAGCTTAAACTTTATTTATCAAACAAACCTCTCATGTCATTCACTACTTATCAAAGGATTGTTGGCAAGTTAATTTACTTGACAATCACTAGACCAAACATTACATTTGTTGTCAATCTATTAAGTTAATACATGCATGCTCCCACAGCTTAACATCTTGACATGAAACGCATCCTGCGATATTTGAAAGGGATTATTGGTTGCGGCATTGTTATGACACACAATAGACACATAGACATTACAGGTTACACAGATTCTGATTGGGCAGGAAATGCATTAGATAGACGCTCTACCACTGGATATTGCATGTTTGTTAGAGGTAATTTAATGTCTTGGAAAAGCAAAAAACAACATATGGTTGCGCGCTCAAGTGCTGAAGTTGAATATCGTGCAATGACATTTACTTCATCATGTGAATTAATTTGGCTTAAGAATTTACTCGTAGATCTTAGTGTTCACATTCATACACCTATGATCTTATTTTGTGACAATCAAGTTACTATGCATATTGCAGCTAATCCAGTGTTTCATGAACACACAAAGCACCTCGAAGTGGATTGTCATTATATTCGTCAGCAAGTTCAAGCTAAACTTATTCAGACTTTTTACATATGTACTTATGATCAACTAGCTGATGTGTTCACCAAAATCATGCCTTATGGTCAATTTCATCAGTTGTTAAGCAAGCTTGGATCAATTAATCCACTTGATCTAGCTTGGGAGGGGGTCTTGAAGATTATAGAAAAGTTGTAAATCCTTGCAGATACTACAGAATCACGCTGCAGATACTGCAGATCAAGAAGCAATGTTGAAGATCCTGTAGAGATTATATTATCTAAGATATGCTATATTTATTACCTAGCTTAGATGATTTTGTAATTATTAGTTATTTCTTTCATAATCAAGCACATAATCAAATCACTAATTGTTGTGATAGGAACCGACTCTAGTCCATATATACTTGTAATACTGCCATCAGTAATGTTATGACAATAGATTATACTTCTCAAAATTTTTTCATTAATTTTTTTCTGATATTTTTAAATGATTTCAATATGCTGATGTAAAAAATAAAAAACACATAATCGTTCCTAATTTTATAAGCAAAAATAGTAAGTAGAGTTCTTTTTATTTTTCAACATCTCATAAGAACATAAGTTTTGCAGATTATAGAATGAAAAATTTCTGGAAGATGATAGAAAGTTATGGAAAGCAGTCGGAAAAAAAGTCAGAAAAATCACCACGATTTTGCACTTAAACAAAATCTTCCTATATATGCTACCATTATGATTTTGCAATTAAAGTCATGTATAGCCTAACTCCGACCGTAGATTTTGGAACCTAAGAATAGCATCATATTGGGGTCCCATTCAATTCTGTCATCAACATGATGAAGGGTCGGGATCTCAGCTGTGAGATGACTTCTCACATCATCAACTCCTTCATGCATTGCATTAATTGTTCTTCCTCACAAGTCAACCCCTATTTCAATTTTCTTCTTCTGCGCTTCTTAGTGTCGTTGCAAACATGAATGGTAATTTATTTCAAATGGTTTTGAAGCTTGAACAGCTAAAAACAAATTAAAACCCAACAAATCAAATCTATGCATTACTTATTGCTAATGCAACTCTTCTTAAAGCTTAATTTTAAGTGTAGAATAGGGTCTAATGTTATGATCCACGCATGTGAAGATTCATTTTGCACTCTTCCTTAAAAATACCCTATACATATATATTACCCCTAACTTTGGAAAAGAAATTGTCTCCATGGGAAATTCAGCCGTTATAAGATGGCGAGATTTTCATTTGTTAGATTCAAACTCTATAGAAGATAATGGGATGACTTTAGAAATGGAGGAAGACTACCTCCATGTAGCTCGAGGCTCGTTGTTTTAACAAAATACTTTCGAGAAACATTAAAAATGTAATCTTAGTTTAACTGGTTATCTATGGAATCCAGTTATATATGGTCTAGAATAATTCCCATTCGATGTTTTAATTTAAAACAAATAAAAAAATGTTTACCAAGAAATAAATTGTTTCCAAAAATGTTCAATGGGTTGTGAGCTAGTGTTAGCAAGTGAGCTCTTTATATTTGCAAGAGGTTCATGAGTTCAATTTCAATCTATAGTGTAAATATGATTTTCCTGTTTCTAACTAGTGCTAGCTCTCGACTACCTGAGTAACCTGACTGATTGTGGGCGAGATCCTAGTTTTGAAAAAGAAATGTCTCGAATATTGTCAATGTCTATAAATAGAAGCGGCTCCCAAATTGAAACGTCGCTCATCAACTCGATGCATGAATGTTAAGCTACATGGAATCTATCTAATATTCATTACAATTCATCTTCGATCAATTTGTAAATTTATTTATATATTTATGTAAATAGTCATGCTAATTTTATAGTGTTTATGGAGTAAATATTTATATCTTAGTAATTACTCTTTACTGTTCATTTGACGGGAAAAAAAAATACTCTTTTCTTTTCTTTTTCAATCTTTCCGTACGTAGGTTATTGATGTTTTTCTCTTTCTTTCTCGTACATGATTTTTTTTTTTAAAGTTGATCCCGCAAAATAACTAAAATTTTCCAGTGATAAGCAAGATACAGCGAGTGGAGAATAATAAGAAAGAACACGCATCAACAACTGAAGAATCTTAAGTGGTCACCAAAAGAGGAAAAACAACCAATGAATACCAGCAATAATTGACATTAGACCCTTTACCTTGCAGGCATTGATCCGTGTCATGTCTTACACTATCTTTAGCTACCTGCAAATTTAGCAATATGTTAAAAGGGAAAGATGTGTTTAGGAAGAGATTCTACCCATTATTCTTCTGCCACGGCCATGTGAAAGCAGAAGTTTCACAGTATCACAACGCAATTTCTTTTGCAAATGTGTGGTCACATCAGCTCCTTTGTTAAAAGAGTTTAAAAAAAGCTGATACGTGGGTGGGTGGGTGGAG
>Ga0325405_1002546_pt1 | contig 18759 bp, 17 predicted proteins | sample PopdelMetagenome_21_FD_205663 | JGI IMG/M metagenome (GOLD analysis project Ga0325405, IMG submission 205663) | Populus deltoides microbial communities from Bellville, Georgia, United States - Xylem-Control-R2 | ecosystem: Host-associated > Plants > Phyllosphere > Stem > Wood/Secondary xylem...
GGAATGTGGTTTCCTGGAGTGCCATGATTGCTGGGAAACCACCCAAAGGAAGCTTTAGAATGGTTTGTAACATGCTGGAGGCTGCGTTTGTTTCAATGGAGAACATTAGTTCCACTACAAGATTTCATAATTTTACCGACAACAATATTCCATCGGTATATGATTCATAGTTCGTCGGTAATATTTTTAGCAACGCATTCACCGATGGAAACATGCCATCGGCTTTCCTTTCGTCGCTAATACCTCATTCCGTCGCTACATTAGTCGGTAAAAAAAAAAAAACAATTGCCAATGGTTTTACAGACGGAAATTGCATGCCAAAAAAAAAATTCCCCCTTGAAATATACCGACGGATTTATTCCGTCGTTGAGTGTGAACTACCGACAAAATATTTTCGTCGGTCAAGTCGTCGATGATTGTGAAATTTGCACCAAGCTTCTGTGAAATGCCGACGGATTAATTCCATCTGTATATTCGTCGCTAAGATGTCAAATGCCGACGGATACAGTCCGTCGGTAAAACCCTCTATGATTATTTTTAAATATATTTTTAAAAAATTATTTAGAATTAATAATATAAAATTATATAAATTAATAGTTAAAAAAAACTAATTATGCAAATAAAACTTTTATTAAACATAAAAAAGTTAAATAATATTCATTACAAACTGAATGTGTTTCAAAAAAAATATTAAATTAACTATTAAAGTTAAATAATATTCATTACAAATTAACATAATGGAGGAGCTGGAGGAGGAGGAGGAGACTGGTTGTTATACGACCAAAAAGGAGGAGGCACCCATGTATCACCACTTTGTGATGCCATGTTCAGGACTGTTTGACGAAGCTGTTCATGATTCGCTTTGAGTTGTGTATACTCCGCCGTTAGGGGGTCGTATTTTTTGGTGAGCTGAGCCGTGTGTTGCTGCAAGGCCATGAACTCCTTAGACTGGGTGCTCGATACTGATTGGAGCTCCTAACAGTTGAGACACTACGGGCCACTTGTAAGTTCTTGGCCATAGAGAGCCCGTACACTCGATTTTTATCGGGTCCATCGGACGATCCAACGTCCATCCACAAATCCGAATCGAAATCTAGATGGGTCGAAGGATCGTCCCCATATCTCTCCCTCAACCGGCTATTATAGGTCTCCTAAAAATGAAAAAAGTAATCATCATATTCAATTCAATAAAAATAATAACTTACCAAATAAAATGGTTGAACAAACATACCACAAAGTGTTGAGCATGGTTGTCAATGACTGTTGCACCCCTTTTTAGCGGTCTTAACTTCGCACGTGCGTCTCTACAAACAGATCCATTGGGCTCGGCTCACGTCCAAGAGACGTAGCCTATAATGAAAAAATTAATTAACAACAAATTAATTTAACGATATATTTCATTTAAATTAATCTTACCATCTGTTTCGCATGTGCAGCAAACGGAACGGAGCCGCCAATGTGCGTTGTCACCGAGCCATGAATTGGCCAATTCCGGTTGCCAGCACCGAACTGTGAGAATCTGCATTAATAATGGTTCATCAGAATCTTTCAACAAATCAAAAAACCTAGCTGCATCTGCATTAAGTTCTTCTTCTAGGATTGGACATTGACTGACATTACCTTGATTCATTCTCATTACATCCATAACCATATTTCTGTAAGGATTAGTGTTGTCATTTGCCGCTTCATGCACGTTGCTAGCACTAGAAGTTGACCCAACCACCCTTTCTCCCATTCTCTTCTTACTAACAAATACTTCTCCGTGTGCATACATACCAACACCGGTAATTCTTCATAAACCATTTGTGTAGAAGATGCATCATTACAACATTTGGATGCAGATACTTTTTATTTTGACACTTCCTGCATGGACACCTAATACTGCCTCCGGTAAAATTTCTGAAAATAGATGTTGCAAAATTAATAAAATCCTGAACTCCGTTACAATAATCCATCCTCCGCAATCCTTGGGGTGAATCTTAATACATCCATGAACGATCATCCATGACTTCTATCGAACCTCTATAAAATTATGATGACAACATATATTAATTAACTGTGTTAGGTAAATAAATTTGCAAAAATATTGATTTACCTTGAAATTATCCAACAAACCATTTACAACTTCTCATAAATATTAAATATTCATTATCAATTATCAACATCCATACAAATTAATACATATAAATTTAAGGAAATTACAACTCCGCAATACCATTGATGAAAATTAAAACGGACCCGTTAAACAAGCTATTAATTATTTCAAAACAACATATGTAATTCGGTAATTCAATAAAGTTTCAACAATTTACAAACAAATACAATTTTACAAAATCTAAAACAAACCATAACAAGTATAAAATTATACATTCATATACTACAAGTTTGTTTGAGAAATAACAATAAAACTTGTACATATACTAACAAAATACATATATAAAAAAATCATAAAATTGACATTTAAATGTTAAAATTTAAAAAGATAGAATTACTTACAAAAACTGATAAATCTGTTGGTAATTCAGAACACGGATGCTGTGACCACAAAACTTCAAGAAATATGACTTGTTATGCTGAGAAGAGGGAGAATTTTTATTTTTTTTTGGGGGGGTTTTGGTTGTTTGCATTAGGGGAGAGTTGGGATTGGGAAGAAGAAGGAGAAATACGGGAGGAGAGAGTCGGCAGAGTGGGCATATAGTAACTTTTACCGACGGATTCACAGACAGAATTATTCCGTCTGTGATTCCGTTGGCTATTCTAACGGTAAACAGGGCACGTCACTGTACAGAAATTACACTTTGAATCCCTCGGTGATTCCGTCGGCATGTTAAACGATGAATCGGTCACGTCATCGTACGGATCTGCCGTTTTGAAGCCTTTGGTAATTCCGTTGGAAAAATCACCCGCAAAAACCTCCATGTCAGCGAACCACCTTTTTTTTTTAATTTTGCATATTTCATTTGTCATTCCATTGGTAAATACTGACCGAATGTGTCCGTCGGTATATACCAGCGGAATGACGAATGTAAAATATTCCGTTGGTATTAAGCGAATTTTTGGTAGTGTTCGTGTGCTCTCTGCTTGTGGTCAATTGGATTGCTTGGAATTTGGTCAGTGAATCCATTGAAACTACATCATCGTTACAAAACACAACGAATCAGTGTGATCATAGCAAACACGTTCATTGACATGTATGCTAAATGTGGGGTCATACATGTGGAGTCTCTTCTTGCTGAAGTTGAGAGGAATTTATCTATTTCTGATTCAGCTGATAGAAGAGGAGTGTGGCAGTTGGAGAAGAATGAAATTTTCACAGTTAAATCAGCTTGGGCTCTCATTGATGATATTTGGCATCCAACATCTAACAATTTTGGTACTTTATCAAAGTATAGTTCCTCCTAAAATTAAGATGTTTATGTGGTTGTTGTTGCAGGGTAGTTTAAGTATTAGAGGATTTCTTGCCTACAGAAAAAATATTTGTTCTTTTTGTGATATAGAAATCACCTTTTTATTCATTGCTCTGTTACTTAGAGGTTCTAGAATCTTTTTATGCAATGGATTGGGTGTGATGAGTGTATGCTGAAGACTATTCAGCTTTTTTTACAGGAATGGAATCATCTGTTACATGGCTTAATTAGTTGCTGAAGGTCGAGAATATTTTCAAAACATGAAAAGAAATTATTTATATATGAATCATTAAGGTTTGATCTTGTTTTAAACATAAATCAACTTAATTTTTTTTTGAAAATTCAATAGCCAAAAAAGGAGATTTAAGATTTAATAATCAAGAAAGAAATTGGAAATAAGAAAAAGGAAATAAAGAACGGACCACAAGAGGACATATTGAGGCTCTAGTTTTCGATACCTACATTACATTAGAAAGATCTCAACGAGATGATTATAACTACATCTAGAATAACACCAAACAAGGTCGTAATAAACCCTAAATTAACCCCAAACAAAACACCTAATTAATTACAACCTTGTTTGGTGGTCTTCCAAAGGTGTGATTGAATCGTATCGTCAAGATCTTTCTAACGGTACCAGATGTGTAAAAAACGGAGCTCTGGTGTGTGCCGGTTACTCATTCCTTCTTTACTTTGTTTCTGTTGTAAATAATGGATACTATTTCAAAAGGTTTTTATCTAGTGTTTATATAGTGAACTCTGATACAAGTATAGTGACCTCGATAGGCATAGGACCATTATGTTTGACAATAATGCTAGACCCAAAGTAATATGGGTCTGGCGAACATGCCAGATTCAAAATACTTGTGTTTGACTATACATGAACATGAAAATAGAGTGTTAGCAGTTGAAGTCTCTTCTTGCTGAAGCAGAGAAGAATTTATCTATTTCTGATTCAGCTGCGAGAAGGGTGCGGAAGTTGGAGAATAATGAGATCTTCACAGTTAAATTAGCTTGTGCTCTCATTAAAGATATTCAGGATCAGAGAATTTTGGTGCTTTACTTTGGCAAGGTATATTTCCTCCTAGAGTTAAAGATGTTTTTGTGGTTGTTGTTACAAGGTAGTTTAGTATAAGGGGATTTCTTGCCCACAAAAGAATTATTAGTTACAAATGAATTATTAGTTATGAGGTTCTAAAATCTTTTTATGCAATGGATTGGGTATGATAAGTGTATGCTGAAGACTATTCAGCTTTTTTTACAGGAATGGAATCATTTGTTACATGAAAAATTTCAGCATCAAGTCATCTATATGCTTTGTTGTGATATCTTGTGGTCTATTTGGATTACGTAATAAATTAGTTTCTCATATATATAAATTTGTTACGTAATAAATTTCATATATATATATATATATATAAAAAGAAAACATGAAGAGCTGAAAACATTTGAAATGACATGCAAACAAAAAGTTTTGTTTCTTGAAATTCCATGATTGCTGCTTATGCTTCTCATGGGCGCGCTAAGCAAGCTCTGATCATTTTTTAGCAAATGAGAAGTGGTGGATGTAAGCCAGATGATATTACATTTGTGGATGTCTTGCCAGCTTGTCACGGTGGCTTAATTAGTTGCCGAAGGTCGAGAATATTTTCAAAATATGAAAATAAATTATCTGTATATGAATCATTAAGGTTTGATATGTATAATTTTTTGATTTTCACGTACAATTTTTTTAAATACCAAAAAGTATTGAAAAAGTTTATATATAATTTTTTTTGTTGAGAAAAAAAATCTACCCAGCGATGAAACACAAGTTCAATATCTAGTATAAACTAAAAGAGACGGTGCTTTTATTGTGCACTATCTTGTAAAATACTATTCATTTCAATAGCTTTTTTTTTTTGTCTTTTTTTCTAAATATATATTTTTTCTAATTTTATACTTCAATATTTAGTTTATTGAAGATTATGTTTTATAATTTATTGTGGTTTGCTTTATACATGGTTAGCTCGATCTTGTAACCCGTGTCACGGGTTTGGCGGGTTGACTCCAGTTTATTTATCTTTTTTAATTGACAATTTTTTTTTTAAATCTTATCATTTAACATTAGGTTTGTCGCACCCGACATGGCGGCGGCCTTAAAAATATTTACAAGGAAAGAACATATTTCTGGCATGTTGTTCTTTTGGGGAAAAATGTCTTGTTAAAGAAGTCGCCACCTATTATTATGGTCACTAGGAACCTTAACTAGTCAACAGAGATTCTATGGTACGAGACTGGTTACGTAAAAGGGAAGATATTTTCACCCCTTAAACGTTCTGCCTGAGGCAGACTGCATTGTTGATTTTGTCTTAAATTCCTAAACATTTATTAGCTTATGCTATGATGATTTGTTTATAATATTCCTGACTCTAGCGCCAGTGAATATTTGATCTCGAATACTTCTAAATCTGGCATTGGTAAATATTCTACCCCGATTAATTCCAAATCTGGTGTTGGTAAAAATTTCACCCCGATTAATTCCAAATCTGGCGTTGATAAAAATTTCACCCCGAATAATTCCAACTCTGGCATTGGTAAAAATTTCACCACGAATAATTCCAACTCTGGCATTGGTAAAAATTCTAGCTAAAAAAATCAGTATATTTTTTTATTCATGATTTTGACATCAGTAAATAAATTGGTAAAATACATTTATTTTTTGTGTTTTCTAAGACATGCACAATTTCTATTTCTTCATTTTTGTTATTTTTTATTTTTTTTATTTATTGTTTTGGGGTTGGGCCCAGCTTAGCCCATATGGGCTGGGCTAGACCCAGCCAGCCCAGCCAGGTCACTGGCCCAAGCCAGTCAAAGCACACGTGAACTTGATTCACGCGTGCATGGCACTGTGCGAAGGTTCGCACAGTGCTAAACGCCCTGCAGATTTAAAAAGAATTAAAAGGAAGAGAAAGCTTACCTTGCCACAGATTGCTTCGCTGGATTATTAGCGTTTTGGGCGAAGATCAATGAAGGCATTCGTTGCTAGGAAACTGGAATCCCTCCTTCTACCTTTGCTTTCCTGCCCTCTGTTTCTTCTTCTCTCGTCTGTGTACTTGTTTTTTATGCTCTGTTTTTCTACTGCTGAAAATCTCTGGCGTTTGTTTTCTTTTTCTTTGCTGCTTCAGTCCACTCTTCCCCTGTGTTATTCGTTCTTCTCCCCCTCGTCCTCAATCTTCTGGTTCTGTTCACCATCTCCTATTTACAATATTCTCTCTTGGTCTCTCTCTCTCTCTCGTTTTCTCTCTTCGTCTGTGTCTCCTCTGTTTTTTGGCCTCCCCTTTTATCTCAATCGTTCTTTGGCTTTTATAGCCAGAGAAAACAATGTCGTTTCTTCCAACCATCAAGTGTGATAATTGCAGAAGTAATGGTTGTGCGGCGGTGGGCAACCATTTCGGTCGGGTGAGGAAGATGAACAGTAACAGGAATCGGTGCCATTTTGGTATTCACAGCTATATGTATTTTGGCCCTTGAAGTTTTGAACGTTTTGTAATTAAACCCCTAGTTAAATTGTAATTGGACCCTTGCATTTCAGCGCCCTTTACAAGTTAGTCCTTGGACTTTAAACTATTGCAATTGTGCCCCCAATTAACCCCAAACTTTGGTATTTCTTCAATTAAGTCCCTGATTTCATTAATTAAATTAATTCCAAGCTCAATTAAGTCTCATAACTTATCCATTCTCCAATTAAACCCTTAATTTGATTAATTAAATTAATTCCAAGCTCAATGAAGTCTTAAAACTTATCAATTCTCCAATTAAACCCTTGATTTGATTAATTAAACTAGTCAAAAGTTTAATTAAATCTTTAAACTTCCAATCATATTGCCCTTAACCCAAATTCTTCATTTATTTCATTTTTACTAGTTTTTCATCATAATTTTTTCATCATTTTTTTTATTTTCAGCAAATAAAATAATAATAATAATTAAAATAAAAGGGTAAAAAATTGTGTTATGGCAAGCCAAGAATAAAACGCAAAAAGGGTTTCGCGAGTGGTCTAATTGTTCCAGCCGACCTGCTCGATAGGAAGAATAAAACGCGAAAAGGGTTTCGAGAGTGGTCTAATTATTCCAGGTAACCAACCTGATAGGAAGAATAAAACGCAAAAAGAGTTTCGTGAGTGGTCTAATTGTTCCAGGCGACTTGCCCGATGAAGAATAAAACGCGAAAAGCGTTTCGTGAGTGGTCTAATTGTTCTAGGCGACTTGCCCGATGAAGAATAAAACGCGAAAAGGGTTTCGCGAGTGGTCTAATTGTTCCAGGCGACTTGCCCGATGAAGAATAAAACGCGAAAAGGGTTTCGCGAGTGGTCTAATTGTTCCAGGCGACTTGCCCGATGAAGAATAAAACACGAAAAGGGTTTCGCGAATGGTCTAATTGTTCCAGGCGACCTGCCCGATGAAGAATAAAACAAGGATTTTTTTGACAAATACAAATAAAGGATCTTATTGGTGTCTTATCCCCGAGATGAGAGCTCAAAGAAGCACTTAAAAGGATGAAAAGGGCTCAAAGGCACACTCGAAAGAAAGTAAGGACTTGAAGCGTACTTAAAAAGAGGTGAGGGCTTGAAAGTGCATTCAAAGGGAAATGAGGGCTCGAAGGCGCACTCGAAAGGAGGTAGGGTTAAGAAATGAATTACCTTAGATGGTCGAGGGCTTGAAGGCGCTTTCGAAAGGGAGGTAGGGTTAGGAAACACACTACCTTGGATGGTCAACGGTTCAAAGGCGCACTCGAAAAGAGATGAAGGCTCGAAGGCGCATTTGAAAGGAGATAAAGGCTCGAAGGCACACTTGAAAGGAGATAAGGGCTCGAAGGCACTCTCGAAAAGGAAGATAGGGTTAGGAAACGCACTACCTTGGATGGTCAAGGGTTCAAAGGCGCACTCTAAAGGAGATGAAGGCTCGAAGGTGCACTTAAAAGGAGATGAAGGCTCGAATGCGCACTTGAAAGGAGATGAAGGCTCGAAGGCGCACTCTAAAGGAGATGAAGTCTCGAAGGCGCACTTGAAAGGAGATGAAGGCTTGAAGGTTCCCTCAAAAAAGGAAGTAGGGTTAGGAAATGCACTACCTCGGGAATGGAAAATGAAAGGTGATGGAAAAATATAAAGATTTTTCAGGTGATCTAATTCTCACGAACGGCCTGCCCAACAATTTCAATCTTGGCCATTTCAAGATGGCCTTCCATTTGATGGATCCCGACAGAAATTTGCAAAACTTATTGCCAAATGTTTCAAAGTTTAGATGATATGCATGCATCTTTACCTGTTTTGAAATATAGGCCCCCTATTTCTTCTTGATCTTCTTGTTGCTTTGGTTGATGAGGACTTGCTATCTCTAATTTGGGTCATCTTCATCGTTTGGCTTCTAGTCCACTTGAGTTGGCCCATGTAAATCTTTTTCCAGATTTGTTTACACAACTTAGCCTTCATGATGCCCATCATGACCCACTATCTTATTAGAGAATTTCTGTATCGTCATATAATTTGAGAGGATCATTCATTACCGTAGTCTCATTACTATAAACATTCAGTGTCAATTGCTGAAAGGATCAAATGGTCTTTCATAAACCAAAATGCCCTCTTGTCTTATTGTAGGAAATGTTCCTCTTTTTTCCTAGAAGGGATCAATTCTCCTTCCAAACCCAATGTTGCCCCATTGTACTGGTCATTGCCCCTAAGTGTGCTATGTCAGTGACTTAGAGAAATAATGGTTTTAAGAGGCTATTCTCTTATTTCTCTCCTTTTTAGTTTGGTGAAGGAATATGGGTCTAGAATGAATCTTGAACTCTTGATCTTGCATTTTGAAAACAAAAATTGTTTCAATGTGAGTCTAAAACCATTTACTTTTGAAATCTTGCAACTCCTTGGTTATTTTCTTTCTTGGAAATGAGATTATTTGCTTTTGTGTTTGGCAATGAGGTTTTCGGTGAAAATACATCATGAGATGAACTTTTGTTTTAATAAGTTTTCAAAGTGAAGGGCTTGAGAAAAAAGCTCAAGGTTTTGTTTGAGAAAAACTTGTTTTTTTTTAACACTCATTTTTATCAGCATGAATAATAATAGATGGTTTGTTCTTGATGTCATGAATCTTATGAAAAAGTTTTCTTTGCATTTTGAGAGCATTGTTTATTGTTTCAAGTTGCTTACTTGCTTGATTAGAAAGGACTTATACAGGCACGTAACATAAGCTGTGGTTTTTGGCTATGGAAGAAAATAATTCATTAGGCTCAAAGAGTGTTTTAGGGTTTCAAAGACTAAGGACCACTATCAACAGTTTGACTCTTGACGTCATTCATCTTTTCTTTTGCTGCTTTTCTTTGATTTGCAGCTTCTTCTTTTTTTATTGCTTTGCTAGGGTATACTCACTTTATCTTGGATGTCACTTTTTCTAGCGATTTGGGCATGCCCCTTAGCATTTGAGTTTCTTGAGATCCTATGCCTTTTTTTTTCACAACTTTTTTTTCTTTTTCTCATTGAAATTTTTTATTGCCCCCCAATGTGGGGTGTGATTCTAGTCGGGATTTTTTTCATGAAAGAAAAATTATTTAGGCTCAAAAGGGGATCGCAAGGGATATACTTATTTCAGAACGTGAAAGGAATAACAAAGATGACCTTTTCTCATTTCAAGCGCAAACAGTTAAGATCAATAAACTTTGATCTCATCCAGTATGGTGGTTTGGTCTTTGCAAAGATGCATTTCATGAATCATGAGCAATGAGTGAACTACATACCATTATTCATACATTTAAAAACACATGATTCAAGAGTCATGGGGTAAAGGTGTTTCTTCATTTCTTTTTTTTCTTTTTTTTGGTTTATAATTTAGTCACCTCAATGATGGAGTTGCTTGATTCACTTGTCATTCTACAAGTAGAATATCAAAAATATCATTTTTGAATAAACATCAAATTATATTTGAAATCAAAATGCCAGATCAATTTTTCAAAACTCCAATAGGGAAACTGATTTCGGTAAAAGAGATGAATGACGTTTATGAGATCATGCGAGGCTTCAAAAGTGTATTTATGAGTTCTTATAAGAAAACTCTCTCAGGAAAATGAATAATGTTTGGTCGTAAACATGATTGAATAACAAACTTATTATTTCATTGAAACTTTGAAAAAGAAGTTCAACAACAAAGAACTTATGCCAACATCTTGGGCATGAATACTAGCATGGTAACACATAAAGGAGCTAAACATTTAGTGGTCATTGATTGGAATTTCTAGAATTTTTCAATCATTCATTCTCCTTGACAAGGGTATCTTTTCAGTAGTTAGTTGAAGCCATATGCAGACCAAACTGATTTTGGTAAAAGAGATGAATGAAATTTATAAGATCACCCGAGGCTTCAAAAGTGTATTTGTGAGTTCTTATAAGAAAACTCTCTCGGGAAAATGAATAATGTTTGGTCGTAAACACGATTGAATAACAAACTCATTATTTCTTTGAAACTTTGGAAAAGAATTTCAACAACAAAGAACTTATGCCAACATCTTGGGCATGAATACTAGCATGGTAACACATAAAAAAAGCTAAAGATTTAGTGGTCATTGATTGGAATTTCTAGAATTTTTCAATCATTCATTTTCCTTGACAAGGGCATCTTTTCAGTAGTTAGTTGAAGCAATATGCAGACCATTCTTGGCCTAATATTACCATAGTTTTTTCTTCAAGATAGTTGATTTCTGGGAGTCAATGTAAAGAAATCGACTATAAGAACGATAAGTGCCTTAGCAACCACCTTCAATGTCCTTTTCTTTTTCAGTGAAACCATTCTTCTCGGTCGGGTCAGCAATCTTACCTAACCCAATGACTTGTTCAATCCTCTCAGCTATAACAACTAGGTCAGTGAAATGTTGTGCAGAGCTTCTAACCAAGTATTCAAAGTATGGAGCTTTAAAGGTGTTGGAAAATAAACTGATCATCTCTTTTTCCAATATGGAAGGGTTAACTCGTGCAGCTACTTCACTCCATCTTCGGGCATATTCCTTTATGGACTCCTTGTTGTCCTTCTCCATAGCCTGCAAGCTTAACCGATCAGCACCCATGTCTATATTGAACTTATATTGCCTCATGAAGGCATCAGCTAAATCTTTCCATTTTTTAACTTTGGTATTGTCCAACCACATATACCAAGTAAGGGCAGCATCACTCAAACTATCTTGAAAGAAATGAATAAGCAATTTCTCATTATCAACCACCTCAGCTATTTTGTTTTAGTATGCCTTGAGATGAGTTACAGGGCACTGGGTTCCTATATATTTAACGAATTCTAGCATCCTAAACTTCTTAGGAATGACTACGTTAGGTACCAAACACATCTTGGCAGCTTTCACCAGGTCACACAAATGGTTTCCCTCAACTGCCCTTACCCTCTTTTCTAGGGCAATCTATTTTTCCAAACCCTCTTCTTTTACCATCTTGCCTTTTTGAGATTCCTTCTCTGTAGAATCAGTGGTAAACGACATTCTCATTGGGTATGCTAGTTGGAAATGCATGGCTTGTTGAAAATCAGATGACAACCGTTTTGCCCCCAGATTCTGTGGATTGAAAGGATTTACAAGCATAGGTTCAAGCTGAACTATATATGTTGCTTTTCCGGATTTGTCTCTCAAAGCCTGTTCGAGTATACTAGTAAGCCTTGCGACTTCTTCTTTAAGAATGTCCACCTCTTTTTTATGTTGGGCTTCCAACTGGGCTCTTTCTTCATTTTTCATTTGTCTTTTTCTCAAATGATTGTTATAGGTGGGTTTTAATAGGGATCCTATATTTCAACCTGCTAAAAGTAAATCATGCAATTTATGCAAAAATGTTGATTCAATTAAAAAAATACATATGAAATGCAAACTTACCCTTCACAGGGTGACAACCTAGTAGGAAGATCCTAATTGTTGAGTGCATCAAGGGGTTGGTCATTATCTAGTTTAAAGGGTCTCTCGCATGCTTAGTGATCGACCTTGCAAGGTCGATATGAGGCTTACAAGTAGTGTGAAGATAGAGGCCCTGAGTAATATCAGTTTGGCATATCAATCACTTCCAAGTAAACAATCAAGCGAGAGTTGGATGGTTTCACGAGTCTTACCCAAGCTAAAGCCATTGGGGTACTGTTACTCCCCCACTTATCCTAGGTTGTAAAGTGTGTGCTCTCAAAGTGATGCATGGCAACATAAACAAGGATGCATGCTAAAGCAATAAATGTAGGAAAAATAAACAAATAAGCACAACAAACAAAATAGTAATAATAAGAAAAAAGACAAAGCTTAATCCTAAGGTCCCCAGTGGAGTCGCAATTCTGTCGCACCCGATATCGCGACGACCTTAAAAATATTTACAAGGAAAGAAAATATTTCTGGCATCTTGTTCTTTTGGGGGAAGATGTCTTGTTTAAGGAGTCACCACCTAGTATTATGGTCACTAGGAACCCTAAGTGGTCAACAGAGATTCTATGGTAGGAGTCTGGTTACGTAAAAGGGAAGATATTATCACTCAAACGTTCTTTCTGAGGCAGACTGCATTACTGGTTTTGTCTTAGATTGCTAAACATTTATTAGCTTATTCTATGATGATTTTTTTTATAATATTCCTGACTCTGGCCCAATGAATATTTGATCTCGAATACTTCCAACTCTGACTCTGGTAAAAATTCTAGCTAAAAAATCAGTATATTTTTTTATTCCTGATTCACGTGTGAACTTGATTCACGCGTGCATGGCCCTGTGCGAAGGTAATTAATTACCTTCGCACAATGTTAAACGCACTGCAAATTTAAAAAGAATGAGAAGAAAGAGAAAGCTTACCTTGCCACAGTTGCTTCGCTGGAGTATTAGCGTTTTGGGCAAAGATCAGTGAAGGCGTTCGTTGCTAGGAAACTGGAATCCCTCCTTCTACCTTTGCTTTCCTGCCCTCTGTTTCTTCTTCTCTCGTCTGTGTACTTGTTTTTTATGCTCTATTTTTCTACTGCTGAAAATCTCTGGCGTTTGTTTTCTTTTTCTTTGTTGTTTCGGTCCACTCTTCCCCTGTGTTATTCTTTCTTCTCCCCCTCATCCTCACTCTCCTGGTTCTGTTCACCGTCTCCTGTTTATAGTATTCTCTCTTGGTCTCCCTCTCTCGTTTTCTCTCTTCATCTGTATGTCTCATCTGTTTTTTTGCCTCCCCTTTATCTCAGTTGTTCTTTGGCTTTTATAGCCAGAGAAAACAATGTCGTTTCTTCCAACCATCAAGTGTGATAATTGCAGAAGTAATGGTTGTGCGGCGGTGGGCGTCCGTTTCGATCGGGTGAGGAAGATGAATAGTAACAAGAATCGGTGTCGTTTTGGTATTCACAGCTATATGCATTTTGGCCCTTGAAGTTTTGAACATTTTGTAATTAAACCCCTAGTTAAATTGTAATTGGACCCCTGCATTTCAACGCCCTTTACAAGTTAGTCCTTGGACTTTAAACTATTGCAATTGTGCCCCTAATTAACCCCATACTTTGGTATTTCTTCAATTGAGTCCTTGATTTCATTAATTAAATTAATTCCAAGCTCAATTAAGTCTCAAAACTTATCAATTCTTCAAGTAAACCCTTGATTTGATTAATTAAACTAGTCAAGAGTTTAATTAAATCTTTAAACTTCCAATCATGTTGCCCTTAACCCAATTCTTCATTTATTTCATTTTTACTAGTTTTTCATCATCATTTTTTCATCATTTTTTTTATTTTTTAGTAAATAAAATAATAATAATAATTAAAATAAAAAGGTCAAAAATTAGGTTATGACAAGGTTGATTGAGAATCAGGTTTCATGATTTATTTTGGTTTGGTTTATATAAGGTTATCTCGGTCTCATTACTTAAGTCGCGGGTTTGGTGGGTTAACCTAGTTAACTCGAGTTTTTATTGACTTTTTTTATTGGAATTTTTTCTATTTCATCCTTCAATATTTGGTTGATTATGAATTAGGCCTCATGAATTATTTTGGTTTGCTTTTTATGAAGTTATCTCTGTCTTATGCTCGGGTCACGTGTTTTGTGGGTTAACCCGGATAAACTCATATTGTTTTGTTGTATCCTATTTTTAAATTTAATTTTCTTCATTTTCTACCTCTAACAATGAGCTTATTGAAAATTAAGCTTCATAATTTTTTTATTTGCTTTTAACAGGGTTATCACAGTCTCTTAACCTTGGTCGCGAGTTTAATAGATTAATTCAGGTTGACTCATGTTTTTTTTATTTACTTTCTATGAGATTATCCTGATTTTTTTTCTAATTTCATACTTCAATATTTAGTTTATTGGAGATTAGGATTCATAATTTATTGTGGTTTGATTTATACGTGGTTAGCTCGGACTTACAACTCATGTTACAGGTTTGACGGGTTAACTCGAGTTTGTTTTCTCTCTTTTAATTGACCTTTTTTTTTCAATGTAATCATTCAACATCAAGTTGACTGGGACTTAGGCTTCATGATTTGTTTTGTTTAGTTTTTTATGAGGTTCTCTCGGTCTCATAACTCGAGTTGCGGGTTTGGCGAGTTGACTCAGTTTACTTGAGTTTTTTTAAAACTTTTTCATTGGCATTTCTTATATTTCATGATTCGGCATTGGTTTGATTGTGAATTAGGCTTCATGATTTATTTTGTTTTGTTTTCTATGAGGTTTTCCAGTCTTATGCTCAGGTCACGTGTTTTACGGGTTAACCCAGTAGACTCAAGTTGTTTCACTGTGTTCTATTTTTAAATTGATTTTTTTTCATTTCCAACATTTAACAATGAGTTTATTAAAAATTAAGCTTCATAATTTATTTTGATTTTCTTTTAATGGGGTTATCACAATATCATAACCTTGATCGCATGTTCCACATATTAATCCTTGTTAAATCAAGTAATTTTTTCATCTGCTTTTCATGAGGTTATCTTGATATGATGACCTGGATCATAGGTTTGGCAGGTTAACCTAGATATTTTTTTTGTTATTTTTTAATTAATTATTTTCATTTACATTCTTCAATAATGAGTTGATTGGAAATTAAGCTTTGTAATTTGTTTTGATTTATTTTTTATGGGGTTATCATGGTCTTATAATCTAGGTCGTGGATTTGACAGATTAACTTGCGTTAGCTTGAATCGATTCAATATGTTATCATTCTAATGTTATTTTAAAAAAATGTTGTCTTGAATTTTTGTTATTCGAACAACATTTTTACAGGTTGTCTAGGGTTACTTATGGATCCATCAGGTCGATTAGGTCACATCGGCTCAACCACCATATAGTTTTAAAATATTTACTTGAAAAATATTAGCAATGCCTTGATGTTTCTTTTGTATGCTAAAAAAATTGATCTGACCCGAGGCATAGAGCAAGTTAACGATTTAGTCTATCAACAAAAACTAATGGAGTGAAATCATTGTTCCTCTCCTTGAACGCTACTATTTAAGTGTTGTTCATTGGAAAGAAGGTGGATCGTGCCACACCAAGGGTTGGACCAAACTTTTTCCAACACTAAAAAAGGATATTCATCTAAGATAACTAGGTTAAATTAACTAAAACGTAGCCTGGGATATGAGATCGAAAGAACCCGTAAAAAGAAAATTAGAAAGTTCAAGGCTTAATAACTTAATGTCAAAGATAAAAAAAAAAAAAAAAGAGCTTCAAAAAATACAACGCCGAAGAAGAAAAGTTGAGTCAGCTTGGGTAACTCGACAAACCAACAACCCATGATATGATTTTGGGATAAAAAAGAGAATTTCAAAAGGAGGACCTAGTAAAGAAAACCAAAGTTTGATGAAAACAATGTAAAAAAAAACTTGAGTCAATTCTGGTTAACTTACCAACCCGCTATCAGAATAACCATACAGTAAGAAAAGTTAAAACATTAAAAAGTTCAAGGGCAAATAATTTAATATAAAATGATGAAATTAAAAAAAAAGTCATAAAAAAATTCAAGGAAAAAAAAATCCAAGTCAACTTGGGTTAACTTGACTAACCCATCACACACGACATGAGATATGGATGGAAAAAAAAATTAGACCTCCAAAAAAGGCCCAAGTTAAATAAAAAAACATTGTGAACAAAAATGCAAGTTGACCCTAGTGAACTTGATCAACCCATTCTTGAAATAACAAAGCTTAGGGCAAATAATTTAATGCAAAATAAAAAGATAAAAACAAATTCATAAAGAAATTGAGGGAAAAACACCGAGTCAACTTGGGTTACTTCGACTGACACGCCACTCGCGGCATGAGATTAGGATTAAAAAAAATAGACTTCCCAAAGAAAGACCTAGCGAAAAAGACCGAAGTTAAATAAAAAAACATTGAGTAAGAAAATGCATGCTAACCTGGGTTAACTTGATTAACCTGTACTCGAGATAACATAAAATAAAAAAAGGTGAAAAAATCACATAGGTCAAGGACTAATAATTTAACACCAAAGTATGAAATTGTTAAAAAAATGTAAATTCATAAAAAAAAAATAAGGGAAAAAAACATGAGGCAATCATAGTTAACTTGACTAACTTATCACCCAAAATATGAAATCGAGATAACTCAATAAAAAAAAAAGAGTAAAACAATGAAGTTAAGAGCTTAATAACTAAATGTCAAAGGATAAATTTAAAAAAATTAATTTTTAATAAAGACTTACCTTGTTGGGAGACAACTATATATAAAAAAAAAATAGCAAAGTAAAATATTCAAGAGGATGATCATAGCATTAACGGTGAAGCACTTCCAGATGGAAGTCAAGAGTGAGTTAGAAGGTTTCAGCAGTTGCGTTTGAAGCTTAAGACGGCCAATAACTGGGCTGGTGTTTCAAGATTCAGCCGTGTAAATTGTAAAACTAATTGTGATTGGATAGTAATTGTCCGTCTAATTAATGCACTGATTATTGTTTTTAAAATAGAAAGTTGAAATATAAATATAAAACGAACAAACATGTTTCGGATTACAAGATAAGTATGCTTTTTTGTTTTTTTTTGGTGTCTAAACTATCTATCCTCGGAGTAAAACGTCATTGTGCTGACGGTCTCGGTCGATGGCACAGATACCATTTATTCTTTGGGCTACCGAGCATTTCAAATCAGTCGAACTCGAAATCCAAACGCGATTACTCGATGCATGCTGAGGAGATCGAGCGTAAAGAACAAGGATAAGAAACCGCTGCCTGTCAAAAAGAAATCGTATAGCCTCCTCCGAGTAGAAACGTCATTGCCCACAGCGCTGACGGTCTCGGTCGATGGTACAGACGTGATCCGGTGTGGCAAATTTTTCAAACCTCGCAAAAATCTTTGGATTACATGTATGCAACACAGACACCGAGCATTTCAAATCAGTGGAACTCGAAATCCAAAAGCGACTACTCGATGCAAGCTGCAGAGATCGAGCGTAATTCTAGCATTATTATATTATAAAAAAATATATTGTGGACCTTGAATTGAAAATGACTTCAAATTTTGGACAGGCATGGAAGGATTTGCCCTTCAACAACATCGTGCATCTTGTTGCTTATTCGAACAAAAACCTCGCAGAAATCTCAAGAAAATGCAGGATGTAGCTCTCCCTCTCTGCGGACCTTATTGATGAAACTCTGGGCGGACTTAGAGGACATGCCTGCAAGATCAAGAACCAATATAAAATGGTAAAATACAATTAACTGATAACAAATCTTATGCAATGTATTATATAAATCTCCATTTTTATATTTAATTAACTTACCCACTGTAAAAATTATTGAGCATGAATATTAACTACATAAACATGTAATTGATTTTTTTTTTTGTTAATGCTCAATATTATACTGATCCTAGATAATTGAAGTGAGGAGTGAAAGCCTCGTCTCTTAAGAGGGGACATTATCCCAAGCTTATGACCCAGACTTAAAATGAATAGGGATCCTAGATAAAATTATAAATGAAACCTTTTAAAATATAATTTTTAAGAAATATATTTTAATTTATTATTCTTCATGTATGTCTAATAATAAAAAGAACAATTTTCATTTCATAAAATATAATTGAAAAATAAACCTTATTTATTCTTGTAGTTTTTTATTAAATGGGGTCCTTGGCCATTGTCCAAGTTGCCCAATATGCTCTAGCTCACTAAACACTTAGACAAGCATGCAAGATCTTCAGCAAGTGTTTGGTTTTCGCAAGTTAGAACGAACGAGGTGCACGAGAGGCAATACGAGCGTACCTCCTGGCTCATTTAGTCTTTGAAAAAGCGTAGTCATAAGCCTGCGTTTCTCTTGTTCTATCTACAAATAATCCATCAAGATTTAAATAACGCCATGCGAAATCGATCAAATGAACAAGATTTCCGAAATCTCT
>Ga0325405_1002547_pt1 | contig 18758 bp, 6 predicted proteins | sample PopdelMetagenome_21_FD_205663 | JGI IMG/M metagenome (GOLD analysis project Ga0325405, IMG submission 205663) | Populus deltoides microbial communities from Bellville, Georgia, United States - Xylem-Control-R2 | ecosystem: Host-associated > Plants > Phyllosphere > Stem > Wood/Secondary xylem...
TGTTCATGACATAATTAATATGCAAGCAACATTATTGGCTTGCGTTGATCTAAGCTATTGTTTTACTGCTAATTTTTTATTTAGTTTTTTAAAAGGTGGCTACAGGTTAATGAAAAAAAATTATATATAAAATATATTCAATCCACCCAACGGGCATGCATAAAGCTAAGTATGTATTAAATCTCAAGCTTTTTTATAAGCTCTAGGGATTTTTTAAAACTTTCTAGACATTTTTTTAATTATGCTGTTGTCATGTAAGATATGTGAGTTTTTTTTTTTGAATTAATAATATTAAGGTTATACAAATTGTAATTAAATTACCTCTCTCTTATTTCATAGTTATATGGGTATGGTTGAATCATTATAAAAGTGTTTTGTGTTTTTCTACTTGTTTTTCTGTTTTTTTTTTAATTTAACCCTTCATAATTTTTTTTAATTTCATCGTTCATAATAGGTTGTTTTGGAAATTATGCTTTTTATTTTTTAATTTTTTTCTGTACTGGTCTCATGCATTTATCTTTTTTTTTTCTTCTTGATTTCAGTCTTCAATACTAAATCTGTTGAAAGAAAAGATTTATAATTTTTTTAATTTGTTTTCAATGAATTTATCTCAATCTTATGACTCAAGTCACAAGTTCAATATTAGGTTAACCTAAGTTGGTTTAGGTTATTTTGTATGAGCCTCTTTTTTTAATTAATTTTTTTCTTCTGATTTTTTTCTTCAACACTGGGTTAGTTGAGAATTGGACTTCATAATTTTTTTTTATTTTGCTTTCTATGAGATTATCTCGATCTCATGATCTAGACAACGAGTCTGACAGGTTGACTTTATTTTTAATTGATTTTTTTAATTGAGCTTTATAATTATTTTGATTTGCTTTCCATGAAATTATCTCGATCTTATAACCCAAATCACAGATTTGACATGTTGACCCTGATTGATTTTATTCATTCTTTTTTAGGTCACTTTTTAATTGAATATATATATTCAATTTCACCCTTGAACAACTCAATCTTTTTTTTATTTAGTTTTTTTCTTTAAATTTCATCTATTAATATCAAGTTGTTTGAGAATTGAACTTCATAATTATTTTTTCAATTTGTTTTTTGTGAAGTTATCCTTATCATATGAATTTTTTTTCCTCTCGATGTTAACATTTAGCTTCAGATCTTTTGGAAATGAAACTTCATAATTTTTTATTTGCTTTTTATGAATTTGTCTAGGTCTCATAACCGAAATTAAGAGTTTAACATGTCATTCTAAGTTGACTTGAATTGTTTTTTTTCCTTTTTTTAATTGATTTTTTTTCCTGATTTCATCCATCAATACTAGGTTGGTTGGAAATTGACTTCATAATTGTTTTTCAATGTACTTTTTATGAGGTTATCCCTATCTCATGATTCAGGTTGTGATTTTAACAACTTAACCTCAATTGACTCAAATAGTTTTTTTTTGTTCTTTTTTAGTTTAATATTTTTTTCAATCTTGTTTTTCAGTATTGAGTATTGAGTTGATTATGAATTAGTCTTCATAATTTATCTTGATTTGTTTTCTATAGGGTTATCATGTTCTCATGAGTCAGGTCATAAACTTGACAAGTGAATTTAAAGTTGTTCCAATATGTTGCAATCTCAATATTTGAAAGAAAATACACTTAATATATTAATGTATCAATATTTAAAAAAACATCACCCATCATACATTGTATTTTAAGTTTTTGAATAAATTTATTTTTGTTAGGAAATATATTATCAACGCCTGAACAATTTTCTTTCATTAAAAAAATTTAATCCGACTCGCTACGCGTGTAGAGTTAAATACTATATAGTGATTAACATCAAAATATAGATTCATTAGGTGAGGCCATATAAACAAATCAATTTTTAATTCTAAACAAAATATATACTTTTCTCGTTAGAATTGTTTTGGTCTTTAAAGAATGGTTGAATTTGAATAGTTAATACTATTTTATTGGTCATACTCTCTTAACGGGTTGGATAAAAAAAATTTGAAAGTAAAAACCTAATATTTAGATTGTCATTTTTTTTTAACATTGTCACGAAACTTTGTATAACGCTTCAACTTGAAAAATTTCAATTCGACTATTTATGTAGTTTGAATTTTAAATTAAATCATATAAAATTGTCTCAACGTGACCTTATTTATTAGGTAGGTCTAAAGAAACAAGTCAACCTAATACTGAATGATAAAATTAAATAAAAACCTCATTTTAAAGAATGAAATTGAAAAAAAAAATAAAAGATAACAAAAAAAAAGGTCCAAAACCCAAGTGAATTAAAAAGCTCAAATTAAAGGATGAAATTGAAAAAAAAACTAAAAAAATAAGAAAATAGTATTTTTTTATTATATTATAAAAAATATAGAAATTAATTTATCATCAGCCTAATAATGAAAGATAAAATTAAATAAAATCCACATATTAAAGTATATAGTTGAAAAAAACAATAAGAAATTAAAAAAAAAACTAAAAAAATAAAAATTTCATATTAAAGGATAATATTAAAAAACAAAACCCAATATATATAAATAAATGGCTAAAAAAACCAAATGGCCGAATAAAAAAGCTATAGGCTTGTTAAAAAAAAATCCCCAGCTCATGGGCCTAATGAAATTTAAATAATTTTGCTCTCAATATGGATTGAACTCGCGATATTTCAAAATCCAAAAATTACTTTCGCATCAATTGCTTGGGTATATTACAGGTTTCAATGAATGGCACAAATTCGGTTGCAATAAGGGTTTATATTCGTGACTTGTGAGGCCCTTTTTTATTTTCTTTATTTTTGTCTTTATTTCTTAAAATTTTTATTTTATTTTATTTAATCTTTTAAATTTTTAGTGCTTAAAATAGTGATTATCCTTACAAGTTAATAATAATAATAATAATAATAATAATAATAATAATAATAATAATTTAAGGAAGTAGCCCTTGTTGGGTTGTCAGCTAGCCCAATCGAAATTGGCTAAAACAACATCCTTGTACACCTTAAAAATATTTTTATTTTTAAGAATGCACCACCCAACATACATCATAAGTAAACTCCCACATAAAAGTAGGATCGAAGATAGTGAGATCTTGATGAGTAAGGGAAGTTTGAGATTAAAATAAATATATAAATGATAAAAATAATAATTAATGTGATGTCAAATGGAGAGGATAACCTTTATGAATAAATATAAATGTATCATTGAAGTTGAAATAAAGATTATGAATTTTAATTTGAAAATTTGTAATGTTGGCAAAAACCAATAACAAGTTTTGATGGATAGAAGAATAAAAAAAAAGAGAAAATGATCTCAAAAAATTGATATGGTAATAAATAATAAAAGATAAGAAAGGATAGTATAGCGAAAAGGCAATAGTGAAGGTGCAAACATCAATTACATATCATTAGCGTTACTGAGAAACAATAATAAACTCGATAAGGAAATGAAATGAGAAAAATATGAAATAAATATATTTTGATGAAAGAAAATTATTTTTAGGGTTTATAAGAATAATTTATGTGATTAATGTGAGGATCAAACAAGAAAACTCAGATTGTTTGATGAAAAATCATAAATTAATCAGTTTTACACTAAAAAGCAGAGCTCTCAATCTAACAATCAGATTAAACTAAAATTTCTCATGAAACCTCCTGACATAATATTTTACCCTGAGTTAAAATTTTAGAATGATTGGAGATTGGAAAAGCCCTGCATTTTAAGTACAATAAACGGGTAAAATGCAAGAGACATATTTAGTGGAAAAAGAAGAATAAAACAAAATTACTTTTATAAAAAGGATGGTTCAGCTGAATAAAGGAAAGAAAATGAGGAATGTAGTGGGAATACTTGGAATTTATGAAACATAAGGCTTAATATGCAAATAACAATAAATGGGACTTATAAATGCCCCACTCCTCTCTTAGCTGACAAGTTCTTCAAAGGGGTTAGGGTTTCTTTAATGATTTCTTTCCACTTCTAGATGAGTTCATCCAGGAAAAAATGAATTAGAATGGTTGAAAAGGGGTTATTAAATGATTAGAAGAGGATTTGAGTTGTTTAAAGAGGGTTTTTAAATTTGAAAGTTTGGATAAGAAGATTGAAAGATAAAGGGAAAAGGTGGAAAAAACTTGAATTAGTCTTTCATTTTCACTTGTTTTGTCATCCATTTAATGTAAGGAACTCATCCAAATATGAGTTATTAAATGTAAGGAAATCTAGTTGTTTGGGATAATGCTCTTGTGATGGAATGTTGCTTATAAATGTGAAGTTAGTTTGGGTAAAGTGTTGATTCATGAATTTAGAAGAAACAATTCTCCCTTTTTTTTTATTTTCATCTTTATTTCTTAAAATTTTTATTTTATTTAATCTTTTAAATTTTTAGTGCTTGAAATAGTGATTATTCTTACAAGTGAATATATATATAGGCTGAGTAGGGATGTTGTTCTAACCAATTTATATTGGGCTAGCTAACAGCCCAGCCAGGGCTAGGAATATAGCCCTGGTTGGGTTGTTAGCCAGCCTAATATATACTAGTTAGAACAACATCTCTACTCAGCCAACCTTAGATTAGGTAGGTAGGCTCTCTCTCCTTTTTTCTTCTTTTTTTTTTTAATTTTTATCTTATCCTTTTTTTTATCCACATGTTTTTAGCTCACCTATGAGGCACACACCTTAAAAATATTTTTATTTCAAAAAATACACTACCCAACACATACATATGTAAACCCTCATATAAAAGTAGGATAAAAAATAGTGAGGTCCTGATGAGTAAAAAATGCTTGGGATTAAAAGAAATACACAAATGAAAAAAAAAATAATTAATGTGATGTGAAATGGAGAGGATGACCTCTATAAATAAATATAAAGGTATTTTTGAAGTTGAAATAAAGATTATGAATTTTAGTTTGAAAAACATGTATTAGTGGCAAAAACCAATAACATGTTTTGATGGAAAGAAGAATAAGAAAAAAAGAAGAGAAAATGATCTCAAAAAATTAATATGGTAATAAATAATAATGATAAGAAATGATAGTATAGCGAAAAGACAATACTGAAGGTGCAAGTATTAATTACATATCGTTAGTGTTACCGAGAAAAAATAATAAACTTGATAAGGAAATAAAAAGAGAAAAATATAAAATAAATATATTTTGATGAAATAAAATTATTTTGAGGGCTTATAAGAATAATTTATGTGATTAATGTGAGGATCAAATAAAAAAATTTAGATTGTTTTATGAAAAATCATAAATTAACCAGTTTTATATTAAAAAGTACAGCTTTCAATTTAACAATCACATTAAACTAAAATTTCACATGAAACTTTGGATTAAAGTTTTAAATTGATTGGAGATTGGGAAAGCCATTGCATTTTAAGTACAACAAATGGGTAAAATGCAAGAGACAAATATTTAGTGAAAAAAAGAGAATAAAAAAATTACTTTTATAAAAAGGGTTGGCCAGCTGAATAAAGGAAAGAAAATGAGGAATGTAGTGGGGGAATACTTGGAATTTATGAAACATGAGGCGTAATATTGAAATAACAATAAATAAGACTTATAAATGCCATACTCCTTTCTTGGCCGACGAGTACTTCTTCAAAGGGGTTAGGGTTTCTTTGATGATTTCTTTCCACTTTTAGATGAGTTCACCTAGGAAAAAAATGAAGTAGAATGGTTAAAAAAATGTTATTAAATGATTAGAAGAGGATTTGAGTGGTTTATAGAGGGTTTTTAAATTTAAAAGTTTGGGTAAGAAGATTGAAAAACAGAGGGAATAGGTGGAAAAAGCTTGAATTAGTTTGGGTAAAGTGTTGATTTCATGAATTTAGAAGAAAAAAAATTCTCCACCTAGACCTAGTAAGTTTTAGACTAGGAGCAAGTTGAAGGGGAGGAGCTGAATTGGTTGAATTATTGTGTAAACTTGATGGAAATGTGTTGGTTTAGTTATAAAATAAATGGGTAACCTTTGATTATGGGAAATTGGTGAAAAATTCATGTTTCCTTTCTAGTGCATGTTTTGGCCAAGATAGGAAACAAAAGTGTGAGATTATTTGACTAAGCTATAACCATTTATGATTGGGATTGTGCGCTTGAATTTGAGGAAAAGTTAAAAGAAATCACCTTGTTTCTTATTGGACTCCATTCGGCTAAAGCTCCATGGAATGGAGAATTCAATCCTGAATTTTATTAGTATTGAAACCTACTTCTAAGGATATGAAGTTAAGAATGTTGGGTATAAGGGATGTATGAACTTGTTAACTTTAACAAAACGAGCATGTACTTTGAGAGAGAGATTTTGCCACTTTAAATAAAAAATGAATTTAATTAATTGATTGCTATGAGATTTTGTGTTTAATAATGTTAAAGGATATAGTGAATAAATATGGTTGCCTTGAATTGTGAAAATTGCATGAAAAATATAATGTTGTTCATCAAATTGATAATTGGAATCTAGATAGCTGAATTTCAATTGAAATTAGAACTAGTAAATGATAAAATTTGGAATATGTTTCCGTATGAAAATTTTAGCTAGGGATGTTAAATTTCAAATAAGAATGACTTCACTTAATTTTATGTTATAAAACCCCACATATGAGTTAAGAACTGAAGAAGGTTAAACCGAGTCTTGTTGGAAAAATTGTGTATGTTACTGAAATAAGCAATTTTAGGTGTATTAAGGGCAAAACCAAGTTTTCTTCCCTCATCAAAATTGTAGATTTGTATAATAGCTTTCTAAATATGCAAGCCACACTCAAAACCAAGTTTTATAACTTTAGTTATGATTAAAATATTAAACAATATTATGGAGTGATTAAGTTAAATCAGCTAGAATTAGTCAACTTCTAATGTTGTTTAGAATTGTTCTTGATGTAAAACTTTAATGATAGAAGTAATAAGAATAAAGAGAAAAAATATTTGCTTAAAGTATAAGTAGCATTTGTAATTAGTAATTGATAGATTATATGTTTGGGATTGAGCAATGAATTGAAATGAGTTGGCGATAAAAAAAAAAGAAAAATATACTAGCCAACTACATAAGTTCTTTTGACTAAAGTTAATTTGTTAAGAAGAAAATATGGGTTTGTGTAACTCCTTGTTCATGAAGTTGTCAATATAAGAGATTAAAAATATGTTATGATGGTTTTTTTCCCCACTAAGATAGAGTGATGGTCTACAAACATGTCGATACATGAGAGACTACAGGATCCACGCAGTAGTAGAGGACCACCTTTAAAGCACATGCACTAGGTAGGTGCTTGACACCTTGACATTTTTTTTAAACAAATTTATTAAGTCAAGTAACTTTAAATTCTTTAAATGTGTTATTTTTCTATTTTGATTGTAATATGTGTGGAACTAATTACTCGATAATGATACTAGTGCTAGTAATAGGTGGTGGAACTAGTTACTCGATAATAGGGTTAATGCCCGGTTATAGGTCGAGGAACTAGTTAACCGGTAATGAGATTAGTGTCTGATAATGGACAAAGAAACTAGTTACCCGATAATGGGGCTAGTGCCCGATAATGGGGCTAGTGCCCGATAATGGGTTGGTAACATTAGTTTGTTTGATAACCGGGTATGTGATTTGATTGAATTGACTTATGTGGAGTTAGTATTACTTGGATGACTGACTTATTGGACTATAAATGGAATGTTGGATGAAACCCAACTGTTAAACAAAAGTGGTAAATTGTTTTTATGTTATGGATTGTTGAATTAATAAAATTAAATTGATGAAAATCTAATTCTTGTGAAGGATGGAGATGAGGACTACATTGTTTGGGAAGTTAGAATAAAAGTTCATTGACCATAATGGGTGTTATATAACTGAGGAATTTAATAGTGTATGTATTTGTATTTTAAATTATTTAGATAAATTGTAATTGATATAATTTGAAAATCATGTACTATGCACATGTAAGATGTCAAAGAAATTATGATTAATAATGTAAATATATTGTATTAAGGGGTTGTGTTATTGCTGACATGATATGAATTTCTTGGCAATTATAACAGTGTAATGAGATTCTAATAGCAATAATGAGACCGCGTACAACAATGATTACCAATTGTTCTGTCTAATGTATATGAGCGTGGAGGGCTTGCTTCAAAAATTAAAGATGCACATAAATAATGTGTTATGATATTTTAAATATAAGAAAAATAAATTACCACATTTAAAATTTTGCATACACTAGATACGTGGTATTCAGTGGCAAGTAAACTAGTTATTCTTTAGAATGTTATGAAAAAGTAAATGAGGGAATTGTAAGTTAAGCTAAGGATATCAGCATAATGATCTGAACTAACATAAAATAAAAGGATGATACCTAAAAGCCTGGTGCATAAATTGTAAACCCTGACCTGAAAGAATGATGGAACTCTTCAACAATGCATCGATTATAGATAGTTGAATCGGGTGATTGTAAAGAATAAATACCCGTTTTAATAGATTGATGATTTGTTTAATCAGTTGAAAGGGAGTAAGGGTGTTATCTAAGATTAACTTAAGATTGTGATATCATCAATTGAGAATAAAGGAGGCAGATGTTCTAAAGACTACTTTTAGGATTCGGTATAGGCATTATAAATTCTTGGTGATGCCATTTAGGCTAACTAATGCCCCAACCATATTTATGGATTTGATGAATCGAGTATTTCGACCATATTTGGATTAATATTCTGGTATACACCAAGGATCGGGAGAAACATGAGCAACATTTAAGGATAATGCTACAGACCTTAACGAAGAATCAATTGTATGCGAAGTTGGATAAATGTGAATTTTGGATGGAAAAAATAGTATTTTTAGGACATGTAATATTAGCAGGAGGGATTTGTATGGGCCCTAGGAAGGAGGAGGTTGTGGTAAATTAGGAAAGGTCGACCAACATGGGACCCCATTTGAATGAAGTGTTGGTATCTATTGTCTTAAATTAGGACCCCTACTTTACTTCTCAATTATAGGCAAGTATACAAAGTATTTTGGAAACGAGATTAAAATTGAGTAAAACTTTCCATCCTCAAATGGACGGACAATCTGAAAGAACTATATAGATTTTAAAGGATTTGTTAAGATCTTTTGTGCTAGATTTTGAAGGGAACTAAAAGGATCACTTATTGTTGGTGGGATTTACTTATACTAACAGCTATTAGGCAACCATAGGTATGGCACCTTTTGAAACATTATATAGGAGAAGATTTTGTACTCCACTTTGTTAGGAAAAAGTGGGTGAAAGAAAACTAATGGGATTAGAATTAATTCAAATGACAATTGACAAGGTGAAATTGATTAGGGAAAGGATGAAGGAGGTACAAGATAGACATAAAAGTTATGTTGATAACCGAAGGAGACCATTAGAATTCAAAGAAAGAGACTAAGTGTTTTTAAAGGTTGCACCTGGAAGAACACGATCCATTCGGGGAAGAAAGGAAAGCTATTGCCTAGGTATAATGGGCATTTTGAAGTTATCAAAAGAATCAGATCTGTAGCTTACAAGTTGGTGTTACCCCTTATCTGTCTAAAATGCATGATGTATTTCATGTGTCACTGCTTCAAAAAGCCAAGTTGGACTTGACATGAGTTCTACGACCGATACTATTGGAAATTAGAAAGGATCTAACTCTAGTGATGAAACCAATAAAGATTGTACATCGAAGCAAAAGTGAACTACGAAATAAAGGAAAGTGTTCCTTTGGTAAATATTCCATGGAAAAATTCCCAGATCGAAGAGGAAACTTAGGAAATGAAAGACAAGATGAGGAAGAGACACCCTCATTTGTTTCAAATTGACGATATGAATTTAAATTTTACGGATGAAATTTTATAAGGGGGAATGATTCTTTTAGGTTGGAGTTTACACACACACACACACACACACACACATGAACTTGTGAATTTAATGAGGAAATTTTTAATTCAAGGGATAAAGAATTAAGATTTAATATTTAACTAAAATGTGGAATTCTAGTACTCATTATAAGAAAACACGGATGAACGATAATGGAAAAATGACAAGTAAAAATGCCCGCAATTATAAATTTATTTGGGCCAAATATGAAATTAATATAAGAGGGGAGTTTTTTGTAAATTGAACAAAAACAACCCCTCTTTTTTTTATGTTGAAAGGTTGACTGGAATTAAAGAAATATGAGGGAACATGTTCAATTTCTCTTCATTTCCATATATTAAATTAATAAAAGAGAGGAGTGTTTTTGTAAATTAAACAAAAACAACCCCTCTCTTTTTTTATGTTGCAAGTCCGGTTGGAAATAAAGAAACAAGAGGGAGCTTGTTCAATTTCTCTTCATTTTTCTTGTTCTTTCAAATTAATAAAAAATGGCTAAGAAGGTTCAGGGAAGCTTTAGATAAGATTAAACAGCTAAGTGAGTTCTATAGGGAGAGAAAGAAACGTTGACAATAAGAAAGAGAGAGAAAAAATAATTTTGAAAAAGCAAGGAGAAAAGTTTTGGGAAGAAATGGTGCAAGGAACAAAATAAATTTGTTAAAATTGATTGTGGTAAGGTAATTGCTTGATTTAATTTTTTTTAAGCTATAAAGTTTTGATAAAGAGTGGAAATCTCTAATTTTATTACAAATTAGAGTTTATTTTGAGTTAATGTAGGAAAGGAATAATGTTGTGTGGGTAAACTCATTTTTGTTCACATAAAGTAGCTAAAAATAAAAATAAAAGAAAAAAAATTACAAATAGAATATGGGTTTTTAAGCTATGCATGGAGCCGATCAGGTGTGAAAGTAAATGAAGAATCTGAAATTCTGAACTCTTTAGCTTATGTAAATATACTATTTTAAGGTTAGAAATGAAATCAATTTGGGTTATACTAGATGCAAGTAAATTAGTTAAGGCAGATTTGTTACAATTTAGTTAAAAATAAGTGTTATTATCTTGGTATGTTGGAAGGAAGATGATGGTATATAAGTAAATTGGTTAAATAAAATTAATTATATTGAATTAAAATAAAATGGATGTTGATGTTTTGGTTGTATTGGAAAAAAGATAAGTACATGAAAATAATTGGAACATAAAAATGTAAAGTTTATATCAAGCATAAAGAAATATCTCAATTAATGATTAATGTTCAGAAAGGTTTAAATGACAAAATGGTTATTGATTGGTTGAATCTTGGGGTTTTGGGAGGAGGTTCGTCGTGGAGTCGGTTCTCTCGGAAGCACACACCATAGGAGCTCTAGTTTAGGGCTCATCCGTAGTTATTGAATGCTATTGTTTTTTGTTTTTATTTATTTTTTAAATTGATGGAAGGTTATTGTTTACATATTAATTGTTAGTTCTAAAATAATACAAGTTGACATTGAAAGAACTTAATTATCTTCGGGGTGGGATAATAAATTTTGAGAATTGAATTTCCTTTGGGGCAGGATTATACATTATAAGGATTTATTTGTTTTTAGGGTAAGACATTAAGATCTTAAAGATTAAATTGCCTTCAAGAAGGTTATTATAAATTTTATGAAGATCGATAATATATGTTATTAGAATAAAGATCTTATATAAATTGAATCCAATATTTTTTGAAATGATGATTATTTTTCATATCCGAAGGAGATTAAGGGTAGCAAGTAGAAATAAGGATTGTATATTGTGAATGGTAAGGAGGAATAGATTTGTTTGTCGATATAAAGAGTAGAAATTGAGGAGATTAAAATATATTAAAGGTTTAATTATAATAGCACATGCATACTTATATTTTGTAATTTAATAGTGTTTTACAAGTACTTCACGTGCACCTCCTCAGTAGTCCTTGGATCATCCTATCTTCATTTACTTATATAGGTTGTCTAGGAAATGAAGAGTTTTTGGCATGTAAACTTTTAAACATTAAAATTAATTAATGTAATCTTTAAGTAAGTTGATCCTTAAAAATGATTTTTTTGATTTTCCTCTATTTGTTGGTTATGTAATGCTAATGTATCATATGAATTGTGTGGAAGGTGCATTGTGAAAAAAAAGAAAATCTAGATTTAAGTATGTATTTGGACGGGAGGTAAGCCTGAGCCCACTTTGAATGTTTTGAATGGAATATGTATACTTTGCTTCCTAAAAGATTAATTATAAGAAAATTAAATTTGAGTAGTGTTCTATATAGAGAAAATGCTGCCAAAATGTTATTGAAATGAATAAATTTTATAATTGTACAGTATTTACCATGATGATAAGTTCACAAAGTGAACTAATATGGTTATCTTTATATGCTAGGGCTACATCTCTGAATCGATGCTTGTCAAAAATTAGAATATAAATTAAGGTTCATTACATAAATTGATAAAATGAAAAGTGAGATTTAAAGGAATAAATTTTAGATAACTATTCAAATTAATGATACCTTTAAGTAGATGGTGAAGTTACCCTAAGAAGTAGAATATTTCATTATGTGTGTGTGTGTATAACCTCGAGGAAGAGGTATAAAGAATGAAACGCAAGTAGAGATTGAAGTTGGAAAGACTGTGTTATTACATGTTTATGTCATTTAGTATAATGAATAATTTAAGGAACCAGATAATAAATTGTATTATTATAAATAGTGAATATGACTTCTTATTGAGTTGAAATGTAAAGATTAATGTAGAAACTAAATTCTTGCAAGAAACTAATTTATTAAAATGTGTCCAAGCCATGAAAGGTCTCAAATGTAAGGTGAAATTTTGAAATTGATTTTAAGTGTTGTAATAAATTCTTTAGTCAAGATAATTAGTAATTGTTATGTTGTTAAGAAAGGAAAATATTTTTTTTATGATGGGAGCTAATGATATCAACGGGATCACGTTGATATTGACATTAACATGAAATTGATTAGCCATTCCATGCTATGGAGGCTAATGACACCAGTTAGGTTACACTGGTGTTGACGTAATAAAAAAAAATTGATTAACTATCTAAGGATTGTAAGCTAATGATACCTGGGTAATACCAGGTAATTGGTATTGGAAAAACCTTGATTAGTTGTTTTTGTGCTGATGACTAATGATATCAATTTAAAATCAATATCAATAATAAGTGGTTGAACCAGGTTATAGGTGGTAAAGGATATCAAGATGGCTGATATCGATAATTAAGCTCGTGTGTGAGGATTTAACAAAAAGAAAAACATTGTTTAACTAATTTAATGAGAAACAATAATTTACACCTCATGTTATTATGATTTAAATGTATAATCTTGATATGTGAATTTTATCATGTATGTTTGCTTACAAGTTCATCTCATCCAAGATAGAAGTAATTCCTCAGTTGAAGTTGCACTTTTTTTTTTGTTATAGATTAGGTAGAACTTTATTAAAGTTGAAAAACTCACGTTTTCTATATTCTACTGAAATTCTAGCAGGATATTTTTTTAAAAAAATTACCCATTTTTTCCTGAGTTCAAAACTTACGAAAATTTATATCATTAAGAATTTAAAAGGTGTTACACCACACAACCCTTATTCATCAATAAACAATATCTCTCTAACTTCTGAGGCCAATCTTTTCATTAAAGACTATCTTTAAGTTGGCTTAACCATCATTACCAATAATGACTTGTTCTTAAGCAAAAAACTTATCCACTAATAACAAGTGTGATACACCAACCAATACTCAATCTTATAGGAAGTCATATATTCTCCATCATTTTTTCGTCTCTATCATATAAGTTGATATAACTTATGGTATCTATAAATACCACAAGTCACCAAGTAAAAAGAGGGTAAACTAAAACTAATTTGACTTCATTACTCGCGTGTCCAACACACCTTTACTCTTCTATTTCATATATTTTTTTTCACACATATTTTACTCCTCATATATTTACCAACTTAGGCATTAAATGGTCCCCTATTTTGACAAGGGACTTGTTTTTCAAATGAACACCCACTTGACAAAGTCAAGACCAGTCACCTCATCCTAGATCACAACCTCAAAAAGCCTAAATCTAGTTTGAAGTTTTTCACGACTTCATCATTAACGTTGTCTATGAAAACTGATAAAAGCTAGTTTATTCCCTTTCACTCCTTATTCTTTCCATAGCTAAAAAACTCTAGTATCGGAAAGAGTAACTGATCTCCTCATCACATGAACTCTATCTCCTCTAAATTTCAATAAACTCATTCATTAAATACAAGTGCTCAACAATGTTATTTGAGCCATATAAGAATAGCTTCACACTCTCTTATTTCATCAACAGGAAATGCAACACAACTTTATTACATGCACCAAATGCATAAAGACAACTTCAATTCCATTAAAGGACATGAAAAAACAATATGCAAAGTAGACACAACACTCCAACTCTATGCGGAGTCATTCTCGTTATGAAGAACACTTTTTAACAAGTATGAACCATAAACGCGACTATCACCATTAATCTTTATTTTGAGTTTTGCTCATATGCTCTCTGTTGTAAAAGACTTCGATGTGAGACTGCACCAATTCTTAAGAATAAGAATGAACACAATTCTTACTAGGTAGAAGACTCTTTATTTTGTCACAGAACACACTCACCTCTCCAAGATTATGTTTCTGAAGAGACCAAATTGTACAACTATGATGGTATTATAGATCTTACAGAGCACATCCAAAATATTAGAAGTATCATGAAGCTTGTGACCTAAAAGAGTTAAGCTATATGTAAAATCCTCTTAATGACCTCCTGAGGGTATACTCGGGTATGGCATCACTGTCTTGAGCCTGATTCCAATATTGGTCTTTATGATCTTTACATTAAGCTCATCTCTTATTTAACACCATTATTCTAGCTAAAACAAATATAATTGAGCTCTTTGCCATTATTCAATGAGAAGATGAAAGTAATAAAGAATACCTTCATAGATTTAATGAAAAATGCTTAATGGTGAAATCTACTATTACTTATTGTCATTAAAGCCCTGATTAATATAGTCTATAACTACTTATTATAGGAACACATGTATACTGTTCAAGAGAAAAGTTTTGTCAATATAAAACATGCCATGAAGAATCATATTCAAGTAGAAAGAGAAAGCATGACGAGACAGGGAAACCTATGTTTCCAAATAGCAGAGTATTCGTAATGCCATCAATCTCCCCACTTGAGAATCTTAAAAGAAGCACGAATAGATACATTTGTGATCACTTGACATTCTTTAAGCTTCTAACCATACCTCTAACCACTATACATACCAAAGTGATAGATGTTATCCAAGGAAAGAAGATTATGTAATATCCTCATACTATAAAAAAATAACATGAACATGTGAAACTCTAATAAGTTCTGTTTGTTTTTACTATGACAATCTGCATAACATTGATGAGTGCCACATACTAAAAAATAGATAGAAAAATTGATTACGAGGATTTACCTCCAATAATTTATTAGAAAACAAAAGTAACTAGAATAAAAGAAGTAAGTATATATACTTAATGAGTTATATGAAATCAAATAAACTCTAAATTATCTCCAGAAATTGTATCTCTACCTTTTCAATTTCTCAAATATAGTAGTGATGTTTCTCTATGATAAAATCTCAAAGTCTTCATTAAAATTCTTTAGGTCTTTGTGACTACTTATCTCAAAAAAAGATTAGGAATCATTCTTCGGGTCTTCGCGACCACTTATATATATAAAAGATTAAAGATCTTTCTTTATTCTTTGTGACTACTTATGAGACATTTCCCCTAAAATTCATTTATGGATGCATAACTATCATTATCTTTATACTATATATTTTTTTATTACTTAGAGTGCTTCAATTAATAAGCAAGACAATTGAACTATCCTCTCTCTTTCTCTCTCACTAAAAAATTTGAAGAAAAACTCTAATACAAGCATGTAAATAAAAGCCAAAGATAACATTTTCATGCCACATAGTTAAGAAGGTAATATAAGAATTTTCTCCCCTAATTTTGGTCAAAGTCTTCCAAACATATTTGTTTAAAAGACTTAGAGCCTAATTTTGGTCAAAGTCTTTCAAACATATTTGTTTAAAAGACTTAGAAGGCAAGTGATGATATAATAATAATAATAGTATGGGGAATCATCTCTGGTTGACGAGCTCTCCCTCTCATTTTCCTTACCTCTCAACCTTTTTTTTATTATTATCTTCTCTTATTTTCTCTCATATCATTTTTTTATTCAGCTATCCACGTGTTTTCAACCTACATGTTAGGAATCAAAAATATTTTTATTCCCAATAATACACCACCTACCGCACACTATACCACCTTCTTTCTCTTTAGATCCAACCTCTATCTAACATTTGAGGCCAACCTTTCCACCAAAGGCTATGTCTAAACTTGACTTGATCACTTTCATACCAATGACTTAATCTCAAGCGCCAACCTTCTCATTAATGGCAAGCATGACACGCTAACCAATACTTAAACTTCTGAGAAAGCATATATTCTCCATCATTTTTTTCTCTTTATCAGGTAAGCTTATGTGACAATTGTTATTTATAAATACCACAAATCACTAGGTAAGAAAAGGACAGACTCAAGCTGACTTTATTCTATTACTCTCTTATTCAACACGCCCTTACTCTCTTATTTCATACTCTTTCTTTTCACATATATTTCACTTCTCTCACATTTACTAACTTAAATATTGGAGGGTTCCATGTTTTGACAAGGAACTTTTTTTTTCCAGGTGAACACTCACTAGACAAGACCAAGACTAGACATCTCAACCCAAGACACGACCATGAAAAGCCCAAATCTAGTATGGAGTTTTTCATGACTCCATCAAGATACAATTAAAAAACTAAACTGTAGTATAACTATTACCTACAATTCTAAAACAATTGGGATTCCTTATCGTGCTTTTTTATTTATATAAATAGTAAAACAAGTTAATATATTTGTTTAATCTACATGATAATAACTTTGTGTCGTGCCTTAGTTGGTTAGTATTTGTATCTAAGCGTATGGGTTACGAGTTTGAGAGCTAGGGGAGGTAATATTTTTTTTTAAGGTGACAAATTACTTGTCATCTTTGTTTTTTTTTCCTCAGAAAAATAAAAGATGGAAGACATGTTGTCCGTCCCTTTAATAAATACAAAAAATAAAGCAATGTTAGGTGCGAGGGCTTGCCTGCGCACGCTTGACTTGCTATTAGCAGGCAAAGAACTAATAAGCTTGACCCCTTTTTTTTTATATATTTTGTTTTTTTTTTCTTTGGTTTTATTTTTTGACACTCTAGAAAAAAAATTATCAGATTCACATGCTTTTTAGTTTGACATGGTTTTTAAATGTTATTACAAATTTCTATTTGAATTTTAATAATTTTTTTCAATTATTATGTATAGTTTATGAAAATAATAATACTAATAACAAATTGTTCATGAAAATTCTATTCAAATCGTTTATTTATTCTTAGAATTTTTAAATATGTTTTGAACATAATTTTATAACTTTTTTAACTTTCAATCATATATAAAATATGAATATACTATTTTGATACTTCTTGTTAATTTATTGTAAAAATCATAAAATATATATATATTTTTTTTTATCAAAGACAATAATTCCAGCTAAAAACCTTGTATTTGTAGAGATAAGTAAGATATACGTTAACACAAATATTTATCTTGATAAAAAAAACATTTTAAAGTAAATATATTTTTAGATTTAATAACAAAACCAAAAAATTTCATAAGATTTAAACATTTATTTAGGGTGGGCATATAAAGTGGTATATTCTATTTCTTAGAGATACTGATACATTATAACCAGATAAATAGAAATATACACAACCTTCCAGTTGTGAACATCCCTTTTTAGCAAATTATTTCGAGGAAGAAATATGTACTTTACAGTAACTTATATTTTTATGAAAAAAAGAAATTACATATTAAAAACCTAAATGAAAGTGACAAGTAATTTTCTACAATAAAGAAATATTAGAAAATTATTAATTAAACTGATCCGAATATAAATTCATGTAGAATAAAAAAAAAGAAAATTATTAATTAATCTACTAATCAGTAAAAAAAGAGAGAAAAGAATTAGCATTTTGTCCATAAAACAAAGCCCAGAGATATTTTTAATCAGCAAAGCGAGGCTGGTGGAGGAAGAAAAATCAGTAGAAATTAAAAAGAAAAAAAGCAGTAGGAAGAGGAAAACGATGGGAAGTTGGGATTCAGCAACAGCGGCGATCCTTGCAGTATGGGCGCTGCTTTCTTCCATTCACGCGTTGGACATAGATCACACGACTGAGTGAGCACAAATCTCTCTCTCAGATTCATTCTGTTTATGCATGTATTTTTATGAAATTAAAATTGAATAATTCTAAAATTTGGAGCAGAAACGGAGGCTTAGGGCGTAGAGTATTACTTAGTTTCAAAGAAACACCTCACGGCACTAACCTTACCTTCGATTGCTCTCCTTCGGGTCCCTGTGTTCCCTGCGCCTACTCTGAGAAGGTTTATTAATATTCTCCTTTTTTTATTTTATTTTCTTTTTCTAATGATAATATTAATAATAATCCCTTGAATTTTGTCACTTATTTTGGTATAATAATTGCGGTATTTAATTTCATAATTTGTTTCCCAATTATTAAATTCCTTCAATTTGTTTATAATAATAATAATAACCACCACCACCACCACCATCATATTGTTAAGATTTGAGGATTTGGTGGTATCTTGCTTTTCTTGTTTTGGTAGAGTGATGAAAAATATCGATGCAGCGAGACTGGCCATCGAATCCCTTTCAAATGTGTTGAAATTAATCATGATACAGAGAATGAAAAGGGGA
>Ga0325405_1002549_pt1 | contig 18752 bp, 8 predicted proteins | sample PopdelMetagenome_21_FD_205663 | JGI IMG/M metagenome (GOLD analysis project Ga0325405, IMG submission 205663) | Populus deltoides microbial communities from Bellville, Georgia, United States - Xylem-Control-R2 | ecosystem: Host-associated > Plants > Phyllosphere > Stem > Wood/Secondary xylem...
TGGAGACAAAACAAAAAACCTAAATTTTTATCTCCTTTTATATTGATTACTGCACTTTATTTATTTTTAATTACATCTTTACATGTCAAGTTGACATGATTTTATTTGTTATTATTTATTTTGATTTACATGTTCTCACATGTTTGATGTTTGATTTGTCGTTAAATATTTCAAAGTTGAATTAGAGATCAATTTTACAAAAAAAAATAAAAAAATTCTATGTTCTTAAGACTAAAATTGAAAGATCAAGAACTAAAATTGACATTTCATAAAAAGATTAATAAAAAAAAGATAATTTTTAGTTAAAAATACATTTTTTATCCAGAATTTAAATCATGGACTTTCTTATAAATATTCATTTTTATTGCCACACAATTAAATTAAAAACTTTAAAGCTAACCATGTCATGATGTTAAATATTTACATATGCATCTATATTTTATTTTCAACAATGAAGATCAACCTTTTATTTTAATCCTTAATTAGCATTAATTTATTCTATGATTTATCATTTCATATATTTTTTCCAAGTTGTTTTATAAAACATAGACACTTTCATTTTAGTTCTTAATTAAAAAAAATTTATAATATTGAAAAATATATCTACAATGCCGAAGCGTTCTTCTCTTGAGTTGTAAATTAGCTTGAAATCATCCCTACAATATAGAGTAGGTATCCCTAGCTAGTTAAAAAAAAAAACTTAATTGAAATCAGTGTTTCCTTGTGCATATACTCACATTTCACTATAAATTTACATCATGAAATTACTATTTTGCTCTTCTAAAACAAAATCAAATAACTTAGCTTGCGAGATAATATGGTCTTTTTAACGGGATTAATTGGTTATTATCAAATTAACTAAGAGCATCTTAACAATATCATATTTTCATTGGACAGTAAAATTACTAAATATCTCTTAAAAGAAAAATTCTTTTAACTTACATCTTAGGATTTTTTGAAATTTCATTTTAATTTGAAAATTAAAGTTACCAAATTACCCATGAAATCAAATTTTTTTAGGCTTGCATCCAAGGGATTTTTTTCCACGCTCTTCAAGCGATGCATATGGCACCTCCTAGCGGCCAAAAAGGCCAACTACCATGTCATTCGAATCGTCAAGTGATAAAGGATCTTATGGGGCAACCTATGTATGATGATTCGTGGTGGTTCGACAGCTGCTGAGTTTTTTTTCTTCGCTTCTTTTCTCTTTAATCTCCTCGAAAAGCATTGGCCCAACCACAATTAAAAGTTGTCCTCCCATTTTGTTTTTATTTCAATTGTAGTCCTCATTCTTTTGATTGCTCTTTTTTTGTTTCAAATCTTTTTTTTATTGATTTTTTTTCAATTCCATTCCTTAGCATGTGGTCTTAGTTGATTTTTATATAAATTTGGTCCATATTCTTTTGGTTTTTATATCTTTTTATATCATTTCCTTAATAAAATTTATTTTTCAACTTCATCTCTAATCACTTAATTTTATTTTTTTTGTCAGATTTGGTCCTTATTTTTTAATTGCTTTTTTTCTTTGTTTTCTTTTTTTAAAATTGATTTTATTTTTTAATTTTATCCCTCATCATTGGATTTGTTGAAAATTAGGCTTTGTAATGTTTTTTTGGTGCAACAATTCAGGTCTCATGATCTAAGTCAAAGTATGAAATATTAATCCAGATTGACATCGGTATTTTGTTTATTTTTTTACACTAATTTTCCTTTTAAATTTCATCCTACAACATTAAGTTTATTGAAGATTAAACTTTTTTATATATTTTTTTGTTTGCTTTCTATAAGGATAACCTAACCTCACGATCTAAGTTGTAATTTTTCATGCTAACTCAAATTGACTTGAGGCTTTTACATCCTTTTTTTTTTAATTTTTATGTCAAATTTGGTCATCATTCTCTTAATTATTTTTTTTATCCTTTTTAAAATTGATTTTATTTTTTTAATTTTATCATTTAACGTTAAATTGATTGAGAATTGAGTTTCGTAAATTTTTTTATGCAATTATCCTGGTCTTATAAACTAGGTCACGAGTATGAAATATTAGCTCGAATTGAATTGGTCATCATTTTTTTAAGTTGAAAAAAAATCAACCCAACTTGCAATAAAGTATAAACCATCTATCTAGTATAAATTATAATTGAAAATGTTAATTATTTATTTAGAATATACTAGCCTCGGTGCCTACACTTCACTGCGGAGCCGAACTATTTTTTAATACAAAAAATGATGTTTGGGTATTGAAATGGGGTTAAAAATGACATAAAAAATTAGTTATGATAAATGTATAACAACGTTAATGAAAGCTAAGACAACATTGCTTATTCTAGGACAACACGCACTACCCATAATGGAAGAGGAGACAACAAATAATAAAATTATACGGTGGAAGCATATTTTCTACCATCAGGAGTCAGCATACGTGCTGACCAAAGTACGTGGTGGCCCCAATGTGCTAGCAATTTTTTTAAAAAATATTTTTTAAATGTTAATTATGTTATTACCCTTAATCAAACCTACAATTAACAAAAAAAAGGGCTAAAAGACCCTAATACCCCTAACCTCAATCACTTATATTTATTTGATTCAAGGGTACATGTGTAATTTCACTATTTATAAAAAACAATGAAAATATCGAGATACTCTTGCCTCTGTTGTGTTGATTCTTTTATCCTCAATGATATTTTTGTTATTTTACTATAATTAAAAATATTGAATAGAAAAAAACCCTCAGTTGAATATACAATGACTTATAAACTGTGTGAAAATACAAAATACTCCCGGCTTTAAGGCAAGTGTTTTTTCAAAGGCATAAACGTCACTTAACTATTGTTGTGAATAGTGGATTGTCTATATGACTATAGGAAAACCCCATTCCTTTTTAGTTTTTTTTAATCAATTTTATTATTATTATCATTGTTATTACTATTACTATTATTATTAGCATCACTACTACTACAACCACCACTATCACCACCATTATTATTATTATTAGCATTACTATTATTATTATAATTACCATTATTATTATCACTACTACCACCACCACCACCACCACCACCATTACTATCATCATTATAACCACTACCACCACAACTATTAGTAGTATTATTAGTATCAGCACTAATACTACTACTATTAGTATTATTATTATTATTATTATTATAACCACCACCACCACCGCTATTACTACATCTTTTCCTTGGCAAAGACTACATCAAATACATTTAGATTTATATAATATTTTTATATATTTTATTTTTTATTCCATTTTATTTGAATAGAATTCAAATTTATATTCATTTAGTATTTATTAAAAAATATAATTTAGAATTTCTTAGAATTTATTATTCTAAATTAAAATTTAGAATGATTTACTATTATTATTATTATTGAAATAAAAAAAACATAAACTTCATTTGAAAGATAAAATTAAAGACCATAAAAACTTTGACAAAATAAAAAAGGAAAAAAAATCAAAAGAAAAAGGACCAAATTGAAATTAGTATTATTCTTATTGAGAAAAAATAAAAAAACTTTATATGAGAGATAAAATTAAAAACCATAAAAACTTTGAAAAAAAAACAAAGAAAAAAACTAAGAAATAAAAAATATAGGGATCAAATTGAAAAATTTACATTTACAAATTAGAATTGAAAGATTAAAGTGAAAATAAATAAAACTTTAACAAAAAAAAATTATAAAAATCAAAATTAAAAGAACCGAATTGGAAACACCAACAACAATAAGTACTAGAATTGATTTTTTAAAGTAGGAGAAAGAAATAAAGGAGGGAAGGAAAAATTATTAGCGACAAACCAGTCACCTTTGAATGTCATACACCATCAATAAAAAAAGCATAAAAAAAAATCAAATAAAAACGACAAAAACTCATCTTACATCACCACAAAACGTTCCATACGCCGCTCAAAATGCAATATTTAAATGTATCGTACACAAGACCATTTACTGTTCCATTGGAATTAAAGTGCATTAATCCCCTGAAAGGTATACAAGACCATATACTTCAAGATTCTTTGATTTTGAACTTGAAACCCCTGTGACTCAGTTAATAAGAATGATATATATTATATGCTGTGATTTTTAAATGAGAAAGTAGCTAGCTAGGAGAAGATTACACGTGGCCTTACGTATCATTAAAAAATACGTCGACAGGAACATAGTTAAGAACACACTGTACGATGTCCCTGCATTGTCATGGTCAGCTTCGATAATGTCAACGTTGAATTTTTTATGATCATGATTAGAATGCTAATTTGATTATATTTAAAATACTGGATTATACATATAATTTTACGATTCAAATATTAGATTTTCAAGCATTTTTATATAATTAACATATATTGGGTTAAGTTTTCCCTCCATTCATCTTCTCCGAGAGTTATTGTTAAACTTTTTCATATATTGAAATTTTTAAATTAAAAAAAAACACAATATATGTAGATAAATTATTATATGAAAATGATAATAAATTATTTATTTTGTTATCATGGCTTGGAAAAAAAAGATTCATGGGTGGTCTATCAAGGCAAATCATGACAAGAACAATCTACCAGACTTCTAACCTCAAATTATGTAGATCATGTGAATATTCTTACCAAGAACACTGCTACTGATTTTTATTATTAATTATTAATGTAAATAGATAGTGCAGTAGGATTCTAGGAAAACAGTTATAAATCCTTCTATATTTATAGCTTGCTGTAATTTTTTACATTTAGCATATACTCTATATAAATTAGATCCTAAACCACTCAATAGAGTGTGGAAAATTTCCATTGAAAACATCTTGTATTTTTCTACATGGTATCAAAACTTTGATGATCAAACAGTTATGAGTTTGAATCTTATTATTCTTATTTATTTGATAAAAATTAAGCACAAGGTAGTGTGGGTCTGTGCAAGTTTTAAACTCAAGGAGTTTTCACTTAAAAGATCAGTATATTAGAGAATAATATAAATCATATCTTGAGATCTCATCTAACAGCATAAGCTTTTAGATTGAGATGATTCTTTGACATGGTATCAAAGCCTTGATGACCAAGCGGTTACGAGTTCAAATCTCACCATCCTTATTTATTTGATAAAAATTAAGCACAAGATAGTGTGAGTTTATGTAAATTTCAAACTCAAAGGGCTTTTACTTGAAAGAGTGTATTAAAGAATAATATAAATCATATTTTAAAATTTCACTTAACAACTTAAACTATTGGATTAAAATAATTCTTTAACAATATAGAGAAATACAGTAGCATGTTTCCAATGGTCCACGTAGTAAGCTACTAAGGCATCTAGTTATATTTTATATATGTGGATAAGTAACATAAGCTGCTCATTTAGAATCTTTATTTTTTAAAAAAAATTTAAGAAGTGAACAATTAGAATAAAAACAAAATATAAAATAAAAATACATGCATGACCTCTTAATAAATATCAAAATAGCTATCACTATCTTAATACATGAACTCTTAAAAATCATTGTCACGATTATCTAACTATTATCTCTTTCATTTCTACGATCGACATACCATTTTTTTACTATCTATATTATCTCTTTCACTTCTACGATCGACATACCATTTTTTTACTAACATAACTATTCGCACCTTTATCTCTATCAGTAGCATATCTTACCTTTATCCATTTATTTTCACATTTTTACTAATTGTCTACATAATATGGGCATGAAACTTCCCTAATCACTTCTTCCATATATATATATATATATATATATATATATATATATTGGGGTTCAATATTTTGAATTGAACCTTTTTGACTATCATCCATAAAGCTTCCCAATGCAGCTTGGGAATAGTGATTGAGAATAAACATGGCTTTGTTAAAGAAAAAAAATAAGGCGGGGATGGCACCAATCAAAGTTGTCGTCTTGAAGTGCACCAAAAGGCCTGCGAATTAAAGGAAAAAAGAAGAAGAAAAAGGCATCCCAAAATCATTTTCTAGATGTAACTGATATCTATAAATGTACGTAAAATATAAACAATATAACTACACACACATAAAATAATTCACATGGATGAATATAATTAATTATGATCCAAGATATGCAAACAGCTCCTCATTTTTTCTTCTCAGAAAATGCAGTGAACAGATTGAAAAATGAAGAACATGCATAGAGAAGTATAAAAACATGAAGAACGTCTAACCGTGGTGAATTACTGATATTATAATGAAGAGAATGTCATAATTATAGTAGACTTACATTGAAGCAAGCAATGCGCCTTCTACACGCTCTCTTTTCTTTCTTGAGCTCCGAGAAAAACTCACCTTGGGGGTAAATATGGCCTGCTGGTGAAGCCAAGAAAACCCTTCTGGCAGGTATTGGTGGAGACCAAAGACCACTTTGCTCATAATCGAAGTCATATTGAGATGCATCAAAGAACTTACCAAGAAGTCTCTCGGAGACTGATTTCGAAACCATTTGAATACTTAGACTTGCCAAGGAAGAACTCCCTGGTGATGGTGATGGTGATGGTGATGGTGATGCCTCAGATATATTTTCCATCATCACAGAGATGGGGGGTATGTGCGTGCTTTGGATTTTTCTCTATGAGATTATGGAAGGGATGCAGACATGAAGGAATATACAGTAATAATGCAATAGTAAAGAGCGCAAGCTGTGGCTATAATAAGATTTGCTTGTGTGTTGTGCTTATGTTGGAGAATTACTTCGGAGGGAGTTTGGTATTGTTTGGTAGACAAGAAAAGTAAGGTTTGGTCAAAGGATCAAGACCTAAAGTCTTTTAATCCATGTGATCACGTACCACTAAATCAATTAATTTTATCAACTATGTTTGTTAAACAATTTATTTGATAAATTTTTAATATATAATTTATATTATTATCTAAAATATCTTCTCAAATAAAAACTCTTAATTTAAGTTTAAAACTTACATAAATTCATATTATTTTATTTTTATTTTTTATCAAATAAATAAAAATAATAAGATTTGAACTCGTAATTGTTTTATTATTAAAATTCTAAAATCATGTAAAAAAATCAGTTGAATCTATTATATTTGCAAGAGTCTCCAAATTGCCCATCCTTGTTATCTTCACATACAAAACCAAATAATGTGTCAAGTTGAGGAAGACTGAAGATTTTCATGAAGGCTACACTAATATTTTAGTGGATTAATTAATAAATAGTATCCAAAAAAGAGGCCTCAATGCCACATCATTAAAGGTCTCATGCTAGGAGTAGCAGACGTGTTATCATTCGAACTTTCTGTAATTTAGCTTCCAAGCTGCTGTCCAGGCAGTTGCTTTAGGTAGTGTTTATTTTTTTTATTTTTTTAAATAATTATCACTGTAATTAAAAGAATTTAAATGAATAATATCATTTGAAAAATTACATGCTTTCATCTTATCACATTTTCTATTTTTTTTATGGTTCAATTTGTTTTTTAAAATATTGTTTAAACTGTTATTCATATGAGAAATATTAAATTGATATTTTTTAAGTATTTTGTTTTTATATTTTTAATATGTTGATATTATATATAAAAAAATTATTTTAATAAATTTTTAATTATAAAAACGTTCTACACTACATTGTTAAACACTTGTCATTGTTATCTCTTGGCATAACTTTTACTGAACTAAACGCATGTGTTGAGCCCAAATCTTTTACATCTAATAATTTGTCTTTGAAAAGCATGTATACTATCTAATAAATTTATCATATTTTTTTCAAATTTTAATATATCATTTATTATTATTTATAAATAAATAAATTTTAATGTTTATTAAATAAACATGATTGATTTCAAGTAATCTCGTTTAGTTTTTTTTTTTATAAGGATTGTTCTTTATATTTTTTTTATTGACTTGTTTTTAAATTTTTAGAGTTGATAGTCAATATAAATATAGTACTATATAGTTTAGGAGTAATTTAAATGGCTCATCTTGTGTTATTTAGAATTTTATATGGTGTGTAAATAAAAAAAATAAAAAAATAAAAATTAACTTATACTTTAGGTTGTTAGACAATTAATCATTTTCATCAAGTGCTCTAAGAAATTATAATGCTTAAAGATTAATTTTTTATACAACCATGTGATTTCACGATCCCTTCAAAAATACTTCAAAATGAAGGGACATTTTATCCCTATTTTCATGATGATATAAAAAGTAGATCCATGTCAATTTTTTCATGTCATTCTTATAGTACTATATTGGTGTCATCAATGTGGTACATATTCATGTAAAGATTCCAAAATAAAGTGTGTCTAGATCTAAAAGAAGGAGAGAGTATTTGATGAGTTTCAAAATCCAAGATATTTATGACTAAGGTTGATGTATTGAATAATTAATTAATCTATTTGTTCAAATAATCTGATTCATTCTCTATAGTCAAAATATTTGGTGACTTGATATGAAAAGCCTAAAAAGTTGGTAAGTGATAGCAGGTAATGCCTTGTAAAGTAGGTGACCGGTAACTGTAGTAGCAGCAGGTGATGTCTGGTAAGCCAAGTGACCAGTAGTTGGTACTTACAAAAAGTCCCCTTTGATAAACATGGGGACTCTCTGATGTAAAGTCAGTAACTTTGTAGAGAGAGAAAGTGCAATGATATTTTAGAGATGTAGACTCTAAAAATATATATGCTAAAAATATTGAGAATGAAGAGATTGGGGTTAGTGAGTAGTAGCAGGTAATGTTTGGTAAGGTAGGTGACCGATAATTGTGGTAGTAGCAGGTGATGCCTGGTAAGTTAAGTGACCGGTAGCTGGTACTTGCAAAAGGTCTCCTTTGATGGATGTAAGGACTCTTCAATAGAAAAGTTAATAACAATATAGAGAGAGAAAGTGCAATGATATTTTAGAGAGATAGACTCTGAAAATATATATGCTAAAAATATTGAGAATGAAGAGATTGTGAACTTTTTACTTGAAGGATTTATGGTGTTTTTATAGCCCATGAATCTTATCTTTTTATGGAGAGAAGGGACTGAAATGTAATTTCACCCTTATGATATTTGAGTTGTATTCTACTTAAAATAATACGTATTGAATTAGTATAAAATACTAAGGGACATGTGTGGGGTTCGAAAAAAATTATATGAGCGAGTGTTGAGCTCGGGTAAGGTGTTTAAGCTCATTAGAGGTGAAAGTGGATCCAGGCTCGCTGTTTAGACCCAACACGCTAGGCTCAGGCGTGACAGCCCGAGCCCACAAAGGCGTTGGGGTGCATGCCCAGCACTCTTGGAAGTGAGTGTATGCCCTACAAAGGCGTACACACTGGGCGGACACTAGTGCACTATATAGTGCCTATACACTGGCATCCATGCGCCCATGCAAGGAGCATGGGCTCAAAATACTTGCACAAACCCATGTTTCTGATGCATGGGCTCAAGCTTCTTACCCGAGTCCATAGGTGTTTTTTGGGTCTTTTCTTCCTTTAAAAGATTTCTTTTAGTCTATTTTGAGGGATTTTTTTGGTCTATTTTATTTGGATCCATCAGTAGCCCCCAAGTCTTTATGGAATTAATCCGTAAAGACTTGTAAAAATACCTTGATACCATGACAAGTTCGTCGAATTTCCTTAATCTAAGAAAAAGGTTTGGAACCTTAGGTAATAAACTGGAGAGCTCGTGTGTAAGGGTGTGCACCATATTTGAAAAACATTCTAAGTATGTAGAAAGGAACCATTAAGGAAACCATACTTAGAAAAATTCTTAGGAGGGTGAGATAAGATATAAAAGCCTTCATATTTAGAATATTTTTCTAAGAGGTCATGAGAAATTTATGGAGAAAAAGCTCATATTTAGAAAAATTTCTAAGTGGTTAGTAGAACTTATAAATGGTGAGCCTATACTTTGAAAATATTCAAAAAAGCTGAAGGGAACCCCTTCTATATTTAGAAAACTTTTTGAATGGTAGAAAGGAGCGAACCATATTGGCACCTATACTTAAAAAAAATTTTAAAGGATGAAGAGGGAAAAACCCATGGAGGGTGGTTCTATTGTACTAGGGAAATCAAGTTCATCTCTTAAAGAGTGGTCGCACTGGAGTGCGAGAGGTATATGACCTTTTTAGAATGGAATGTAGCATGAAAACCTTTAATTGAAGAAAGATATCATTGAAAAGTGGGAGGTTTGCAGCCCTAAAAGATATGTAACCTTTTTTTGTGATTGTATGGGGGCTTGGTAACCCTTCACTAAATAATGGTCAATAGAGTGTGAGAGATATATGACCTCTTTATGATTACATGAGACATGAGAGCCCCCCACCAAACAGTGGTGTGAGTCCGAGACTGCATTGAAGAATAAAGATTTAAGGTCAACCCCTGACAAATTGATGGTAGATCCTTTGACATCACTTAGAGAATGTGCTCGTCTGAAATTGCATTAGAGAGTTGGGGATCTGAGATCAACCCCTAACGAATTGGTGAGAGGCCCTTTGACATCACTTAGAGAATGTGCAAGTTCAAGACTGCACTAAAGAGTGAGGGATCCAAGATCAATCCCTAGTAAATTGATGAGAGGCCCTTTGGAATCATATGAAAAATATGCTAGTTTAAGACTGCATTATAGGATGAGGGATCCGAGATCAACCCCTAGCGAATTAGTGAAAGGCCCCTTTGACATCACTTGGAGAATGTGTCAGTTCAAGACTACATTAGAGAGTGGGGGGATCCGAGATCAATCCCTGGTGATTGTAAAGATATTACTCTAGAAAAGCCAAGTCAATTCCCTTCAATGAAAGTGGTCGGAAGTCCCTACTAGAGATTTGTAGTTAGGAAATGTATGTCAAAGACACATTATTATTATTTCAAAAATAAACTTACATTCCCATTAAAGATTATACTTTATAAGGTGATTTGTTAGGATTTAGAAAGCCTCAAAAGTTTAGCGTGAAACAACGGAATTGGTAACTAAGGTCTATCATGCTGTAGTTGAGGGGATGTGTCTACAGTACTGACTCTGTGCACGGGTATCGCAATGGCATGAGCGATCCCCAGAGGGACTTGACGAGTATGGAAGCAAGATATTATCCTTGAAGTCATACTACCTAAACTCTTATAGGTAGTGCAACGGGTTACGGGTGCTAGGAGTGGCCGATAGAGATAGTGATGAGGTCAAATTGTTACCATAGTTGCCAGGACTTGTTGGGGTGCCAAGGTTTGATTTTGACCTTGAGTTGCTAACAAGGTTTGGGTAAGGAGTTGTACCTGACTTATGAATTGTTGAAGATTTAACTGGGTTTAAATGTTCGTGATAACAAACATAATTGTCCTGAGTCCTAACTAAGGAGTGTTTTAGTTGTGTGCCATGAAATTGCATGGAAATGTCAAAAAAAAAAGTTTTAGAAAATGATGTCTTTTTAATTAGTTTCCGATAAACGACGTAAATTGATGAGTTTCAAAATCCAAAATGTTTAGGAATAAGGCTGATATGTTGAATAATTTGCTAATCTCTTAGTTCAAGCAATTTGATTCATTCTTCATAGTCAATGTATCTAGTAACTTGATATAGAAATCCTACAAGGTTTATAAGTGGTGGCAAGTAATGCCTAGTAAGGTAGGTAACTGGTAATTATGGTAGTAGCAGGTGGTGCCAAGTGACCGTTAGTTGGTGCTTGTAAAAGATCCCCTTTTATAGATATGAGGACTCTCCAATGGTAAAGTCAGTAACTTTATAGAGAGAGAAAATGCAATGATATTTTAGAGAGATGGACTCTGAAAATATGTATGCTAAAAATATTAAGAATAAAGAGATTGTGAACTTTTAACTTAAAGGATTCATGGTGTATTTATAACTCATAAATCTTACCATTTTATAGAGAGGAGGGACTGAAGTGTAATTGTACCCTTGTGATATTTTGAATTATATTCTACTTAAAATAATACGTATTAGATCAATATAAAATACTAAGAAACCTACATGGGGTCCGAAAAAAATTCTCTAACGAGTGTTGGGCTCGGGCAACTTGCCCAAGCCCATTAAAGATGAAAGTGGGTCTAGGCGCGCTGCCTAGACCTAAAAATGTTGGGCTCGAGCTTGACAACCCGAGTCCACAAAAGCGTTAAGGTGCATGCCCAACATCCTTGGTATTATACAGCAAGGCCAACACCAACTGGGCGTACGCCTACTAGGGTGCATTAGGAGTACGCCCAATGCATTGCATGGTGCCCATACATTAGGTGTCCATACACCCATGTAAGGAGAATGGGCTCTAGCTACTTGCACGAGCCCATGTTCCTAATTTGTAGGCTCGAGCTCTTTACTCGGCCATACTTCTTAGGTTTTTTTTTTGGATTTTTGCTCTTTTAAAGGGATTTCTTTGGCCCTATTTTGGAATATTTTTTTGATCCATTTTATTTGGATTCATCGGTACCCTACAATGAATGTGTTTTTTACTTGCACATTTAACCTAAAATGTACTTATGAAGGATCAACTTCCTGTTCAAGAATCTTAGAAAATGATTTAATTAGTATGGTGTTTGTGTTGAACAACTTATTTTACAAGTTACCTATGTGGTAAAGTTAATTATTCATTATGATTATAACCATACAGTATGTCTACAACATCATGCCCTATGAGATAATCTCATATGATGAAGGTGCTTAAATGCCTCGGGTCAATAGGTACATAAAATCACAAAACAACATAACACATGAAAATCACAATATTTACTCTCCTGCACACATTGTTCTCGTTTTTTTTTCTATATATTATTTTCCTCATATGATTTGCTAGTTTAAGCATTGAAGAGTCCCCTATCTCAATAAAAAAAACTTGTTTGGCAGGATTTTAAGGATTAATCTAGCTTAATTTAATAAAAATTTCTCCAAAATCAATTGTAGCATCTCATTTTGCCGATTTTATACTACTTTCTAGAACTATTAACACTTAGCCTTTAAGTTAGGATTATATCAGGAATATCTATACCAACTTGATTAAGTGATTAGTTTCTTAAATAATCAAGAAGAGTGCATTGTTTTACTTTCCATGAAAGATTTCCATTATTTTCCACAAAAAAAAAATCATTTTAGCTTGTTTTGTTTTACACGACTTCTCAATGGGTTTTAATCCAAATAAAGAACACAATATAAGTTGATAGAATTTTAACAAGCAACAAGCCTAAAAATAATCATGTATTTTAAAGGGGTTGTTAGAGATGAAAATAGTAGAAGAGAAGAAATGATGAGAGGCTTAATGACTATTTTAATATTTTGAGAAACATAACTTATTAGTACAAGTTTAGACTCATCTCATTTTGCCAATTTTATACTACTTTCTAGAACTACTAACACTTAGCCTTTAAGTTAGGATTATATAAGGAATATCCATGCCAACTTGATTAAGTGATTAGTGTCTTAAATCATCAAGAAAAGTGCATTGTTTTACTTTCCATGAAAGATTTCCATTATTTCCAACCAAAAATATCATTTTAGCTTGTTTTATTTTACATAACTTCTCAATGGGTTTTGATCCAAATAAAGAACACATTATCAGTTGATAGGGTTTTAATAAGCAGTAAGCCTAAAAATGATCATGTATTTTGAATGGGATTTTGGAGATGAATATAGTAGAAGAGAAGAAATGGTGAGAGACTTAATGACTATTCTAATATTTTGAGATGCATAACTTATTAGTATAAGCTTAGGGCTCTTTTGTCCTTATAAAGTTTAAAGAAATTTTGTATTTATTTTTTTTTTCAATTTCTGTAGCTATATGTTAGGGTTTTTATATAATAAAGCAATTGGTTATTTTTTCTTTTTAAGTTTCAAGTTGTATAATATTCTAGTGATCATTTTGGCCATTCTTTCAAACCATATATCCAACATGCAAAATGAGTTTAATTAAGGACCTTATTTTGGTCTTCTTCAAAAAGCTAATTTGTTATGTCGCTCCTTAACATAAATTGGAACCTCTAAAAATTAAATGGAAAACTAGAAAAATGAAAAAATAGATTCACTGTCTGGGTTTTAAGGAAATATGAATCCTAAAATATATACTTATTCTAGAGATTTGAGTAAGGGGTTGGCTATGCTTAAAGGAAGATAAACATCATTTTTAATGTATTTTTTCTGAAGATAAGTTACTTTAGCTACATGTTTTCTCTTAAATCATTTTTATGCATGTCATTTACCATTCAAATTATTTTTTAAGCATATTTGTAAGTCATTTATCATTAATTGATGTTCGTCAAGTTAGCGTCGAGGTCTGAATCACAAGTCTCACAACTCAATAATTTTTTATTTATTTTCTACCATTCAAAACATGCAAAGCCTATGTCGGTTGCTAGAACTAGGAGACTCGTCGACCTGACCATTAAAACAATGTTTAACCAAAACTTGTCGATTTGACAAAAACTCGTCAATACATATTTGAACTCATTTTAATAAAAAACCATTTGCTTGATATACAGTTATCCCTAAAATTAGGACACTTGTTAACCTAACCATTATAAACAAGTTTAATCAAAATATCATCAACTTGACAAAAACTTGATGAAAAAATCATATTTTTGAACTCGTTTTAAAATTAAAAACCATGTGTTAAGTCTATAATGATCTCTAAAACTAGAATATTCATTAACCTAACCATTAAAAAAGTTTTAACAAAGAATGTTAAAAGGGAAAACCAAGACATAAACTATAAGGGGAAATACATTAGATTTCACTAAGGCTTATGTTATTTAAAACCATGGTACTATGATGCATATCAAAAGCTAGGCTCAACATGAAGCAAAAGCAACTTAAAAATACTAAAATGAAAGATTATTCATGAATCAAAATATTTATCCCAAATACTGCATGGATTTATACCTTGATGAAGGTTACTGATGCTATTGCGAAAGAGATGTTATTGTTTCTAGATTTAAAGTCTCAAAACAATAGTTTGGAGTTGGGCCTTTCATAAAAATTTTAGATATCGCTCTTAAATTTTCAACTCAACTAAATTTACTTTATTTTTACTTTTATAACTCCAGATGTAGGCTAAAAACCAAAACAAGGTCTAAGCCGTACTGAGCTTCTAGACAAACTCAAACTTCTCAATTTCTTCTATGTTTTGAACTTCAAAATGGAATAAATGAGTTTTAAACTCTCATAAAGGTTTTATGCATATGTATTATCTTTCCATCAAGATAAAGAATGCCTAAAACCGATGTGTTTAGCTCTTATTAGAACCCAAAAATCAAATATTATTCTGGTTTAACTATACCAGACTGCCTCTTCCAAATCAAATCTCCATTGGTTTATATCCTCTCTTTTTTTCTCTTTTTTTTGTTCCCTTGCATTTATGTTTCTTCTCTCTCTTTTATAAACCTCAAGAAAGGACCTAGAACTTCTCTTTCAAGACTCAATCACAACTCTTAACTTTGTAGAATTAATCTTCACCATCCAACTCTCCTTGCTAGCTATCTTTGTAATGTATTTGTAGTTGATAATAGATGTCTTTGTGGTGATGGCCTAATTGGTTTTGAAGGACAATTAAGGTTTTTTTTTTTTTTGCTTAGTTTGACAACTAGAATAAAAGATGAAATGATATGGTTTTTTTATCTTTTTTCTACAGCAATAACAAAAGGTGCATGAGTTGTACTTTTATGGTAGATTGTAAAACATTTATAGCATGAAAAATGGTTTGAAATGGTGTCCTTTTGACACGTTTTGAAAGTTGAAACTTGGATGACAAGGTGAATTTTTATTGCTTGATTTTGAAGCAAATAATAAAGGGATGAAAATGGTGTTTTTTGGTTTGATTTGTAGCAAGTTGGGCTAACTTTAAGGGTGGGTTTATAGCTACAATTAGTTGTAAATTAGCAGAGAGATGGAGACTGAACTTTGGCTTATTCTAATGAGAAGAAAAAATATAAGGGCATGAAAAGAAATGTTTCTAGTTTTTTGTTGTGGACCGTGGAAAATAGAAGAATGTCGTTGTTTTTTTTATTCTTTAAAAAAATTGATATCCCAATCTTTGAAAATTTGCTAAAATGATAAATAAAATGATTAAAAATTATGAAATGATTGAGAATTGGTTTAATTGCATCGATAATGCATATTTCATGGGAATTTTGTGTTTTTTATTTTATTTGAAAACAAAGTAGAAAAAAATGGGTGAAACAAGGTTAAAATCGAGCTATGACATACCGTATCAAAATTGGGAGTGCCATCATGTGTCTAGTGTGGTATTCTCAGTTTTATCATTAAGAAAAGACCTTTATTTATCTCCTATCTTTTTTAATTGGAGCTACTTGTTTAATGGCTATATCAACTTTCTTATAGGGTACACTACAAAGGTTTATATTTTTATGGTTTTATAAGGGACTAGAGATAGCTAGATATAACATTTGACAGAGACGATATAAGAAAAAATGACAGAAACTTGATTCTTCCAATTGGTGCATGCATGGTAACCATATAAGGGTAGGGATTTTCAGTTCGATTTGATTTTTTATATAACAAAACCAACCAAACTAATATATATATATATATATATATATATATATATATATATATATATATATAAAGTATTTTAGCTTTCCCCGCATGTTATGGTTTTTTTTTCTGTTTTCACATTTTGTTTCCATTCCCTGCACGTTTTTTTCTTTTTTCTTTTTTTATTTTTTGTTTTCTTTCCACTCCCCCATGCTTTTTCTTTTTCTTTTTCTTTTTTTTTCATTTTTTCCCCCAAAATTATCTTCTTCTTTTTTTTCATTTTTATGTTTTATGTTTTTTTAAAAACATTATCTTTATCAATTTTATTTTTTTACTATTAAACTGGTTGAGAATTTAGTTTTATAATTTTTTTATTTGAAACATTATCGATTGCTACAATGTTTCTCCAAATAGTTTTTGCTTTGCTATAGTGTTTTTCCACATGTTTTTTTCTCTAAAATTATCTTTGTTAAATTTATTTTTTTAATATTGAGATTGTTAAAAATTTAGCTTTATAGTTTTTTTTCTTTAAAATATTTTAGATTACTACAGTATTTTTTCACATGATTTTTATGTTTTTTTATGATTTTCTTCAAAATTATCTTTGTCGATTTTATTTTTTTAATATTGAGTTGGTTGAGAATTACAACTATAGTTTTCCTCGCAAAACATTGTGGATTGCTATAGTGTTTCTCTACATGGGTCTTTTTTTTATGATTTTTTTAAATTGTCTTTGTTGCTTTTATTTTTTTTAATATTAAGCTAGTTGAGAATTTTGTTTTGTACTTTTTTTTCTTTAAAACACTGTGGATTACTACACTCATTCCCCACATATTTTTTTTATGAATTTTCTCAAAATTATCTGTCAATTTTATTTTTTTAATATTGAGCTGGTTGAGAATTACAACTGTATATTTCCTCACAAGACACTATAGATTGCTACAGTGTTTCCCTACATAGTTTTTTTCCTTTTTTTATGTTTTTTTTCTAAAATTATTTTTGTACTTTTTTCTTGAAAACATTATAGATTACAACAGTCTTTCTTCGTATAATTTTTTTATGTTTTTTTTTAGTCCACAACAATGCATAAGCATGCTACAAGCCCACGACAATGCAAAGACATGACATCTAGTGTGTGTGTGTGTGGAGAGGGGGGGGAGCTAACCAATTTCAATTAGATTTGGTTTTTTAAAAAGAAAAATTGACAAAACCTATTAGTTTTTTAGTGGGCTTTCTTAAGCTTTTTATGACCAAATTCGGTTTATTTTTATTGAATAAGAGGCCGCGACAACGCAAAGACATAATATCTAGTTAGTGTGTGTGTGTGTGCACGCGGGCACGTGAGGGTAACCAATTTCAATTAGATTTGATTTTTTAAAAAGAAAAATTGACAAAACCTACTAGTTTTCTTAATCTTTTTATGGCCAAATTCGGTTTATTTTTATTGAATAAGGGGCTAAATCAAAATAAATTCATAAAATGGATAAAATAATTGAAAATACTCAATAACATATATAAATGTAATCACAAAAATAAAAGGAAAAAAATAAAAGAAGATGTTAACTTATTTAAACAAAATATATAAATGCAATCACAAAATCTTGATGCAAGCAAAACCTATTCAAATGCTGAACTTGTTCTGTTTTTGTACGTTAGGAATAATAAGAACTTCATGTTTTAACAAAAGAATGCAAATATTAAGTGCGAGCTGCGGGTAGAGCCATAGAGGAGATCGAGAGAGAAGGGTGGGGAAGGGGAAAGCGTATGTGACTGCGAGAGTAAATTTTAGGATTTTAATCTTTAGAAGATAATTTTATATTTAAACCCTGTTAAGTCTACACAGTTTTAAATTTTTTTTGATCAAATTGGTATGGTTTGGTTATGTTCAAAGAAACCTTAGACCAAAACCAAACATGACCTTTTTTGTTTAATTTTCAGTTGATATTTTTTTTCGGTTTGGTTTGGTATTTTCGATTAATTTTTTTGTTTTCTTAGTTTAATTAATTTTTTTTTCTCACCGCTGTAACAACACATTGACAGCACCAATTCTAATATTGTGAAGATCTAAATTAAATGTCAAATACAATAAAATGTCAAAAAACAGACACATAACATATGGTTTTTCCCTTCCTCGACCAATAACCGGCAATGTATATATATAACAACATGGAAAGGTTCAGCATCTAGCATGAATCGCAGAAGCTTACTATAAATAGACAGATCATAGAAGCAAGATATTCCAATCCAAAGAGCTTGATTGCTGAAAATGATATTTGGTTTAATGATTTAATATAATAATCCTGGAGTGGGTGTGCCTCACCA
>Ga0325405_1002551_pt1 | contig 18750 bp, 17 predicted proteins | sample PopdelMetagenome_21_FD_205663 | JGI IMG/M metagenome (GOLD analysis project Ga0325405, IMG submission 205663) | Populus deltoides microbial communities from Bellville, Georgia, United States - Xylem-Control-R2 | ecosystem: Host-associated > Plants > Phyllosphere > Stem > Wood/Secondary xylem...
CAAATTGTTGTTTTACGGGCTGGATAAAAATTATAAGCTTCAAACTATTTGAAGCGCTAGTTTAAGCTGGCCTAAATAAACGGTGATACACATCTGGTTTGGGCTTCTGTTTGCTCAATTAGTTTAAGCAGGCCTGGATATCCAATTAAATTCTTATGGACCGTGAAGCCTATTAGGGCAATTTCGTAATCTTGTGAAATTTCAACCGCACCCCGTAAAGGTTCCATTTCCTGAAAAAAAAATACTTTTCTTGAAATATAAACTCCTGAACAAAGAGGCAAACATGTCACAGCTCCTTGTTTGAGAAAATAAATTTAAATGTCTCGCAAAATTAATATTTATCTTTGTTAATTATATCAAACTCAAATGAGACTTTACCGGATCAATTTCCAAGACTTCATTTTATAATTTTTATCCAAAACCGTGATGTTTTATTTTTTTAAATGAAAAAACATTAATTTACAAAAACCGGATCTCACTATCTAGATCTCGAGTCGAGTCAAACCCCAAACCGGTCCGATAACTATAATCCAAGTCAGTTCAAATCTGACTCTCTTCCCTGTTGTCCATTGGCGTCACTTGATTAAGTTTTAACCATTTTCTACTCAAGATATACTGAACGTACGTATAGAAACAGAGAAAGCAATTGCTAGAGCAATACTTAAAGACCCTTCTATTCTTCTCTTGGATGAAGTTACAAGTGCATTGGATACAAAATCTGAAAAGTTTGTCTGTCCAAGAGGGTTTTAGATAAGCTTATGGAAGGCAGAGCAGCAGTTCTGGTCGCACACAGGTTATCAACTGTTCGCGATGCTGACAGTATTGCAGTTCTGCAAGCAACATGGGAGGGTGGTCGACATCGGAAGCCATAACCAGCTCATCGGAAAACCTGGTGGTCTTTATAAAAAACTAGTCAGTTTATAACAGGAAAAGAACACATAATTATAAGCAATAGGCCCTTTTACAAGGAATCTAAGCAAAAAAAAAAGTCTACGGTCTACCTATAACTTAACCTAACCAAGCTGAAAGTGTGCAGGCATTTTGAATCAGTTGACAGTTGCTTAAGCCTCATTTTGTCACCAATTTTCATCCACATCCTAAAACAGAAGCTGGGACCAAAACCAGCCAGAAACTTAGGAATTTCAGCTGGATTTGCCCAGTTTGGTTTTCTGAGCAATTTCTTGTCCAGATTCAGGCCTGAAAAAGTTCTTACACCGAATCCTAGTCATATACTAGCTCTCTCTTTCTTGTTTCGAGCAACCTTGTACACCTGCTCCAATCTTTGATTTTTTTTTTCCTGGTTCAAGTTCTTTTTACTTTCAAGGGCATAAAGTAATTAGCTTATGGAATCTCGCCAGCAATATAATATACAAAAGAAACTAGAATTAAAGTAGATAAATTAGCTACAAGAAAGTTGTTGGAGGGGTTGGTACTTGGTAGGCCACGATCCAACAAGCTCGAATCTGCTAATAGAATTCTCCCCATGTGCTTTGCAGATTATGGGTAAATTATACTTGATTACGCAATTAGTGGAGCGGGATTGCTTTCTTTCGAGGATAAATCAAATCACCAAAAATTCTTGACATGATGCCATGATCTATGAAACTCCAACAACATTTTCTTTTCTTTTTTCGCCAGAAGGAAAATACAAGAACTTGTGGGCATCCATAATTGTAATTGTTAATTTATTATTGACGTGGCATAAAAGATGATGTTCGTACAAAGACTATTGGGTCTGGATTAGACCTGGCCACGTCTTTTTGATTCCTTAACGCTACCCATTTGATGGAACAGAAATGCCAGACACGTTGATTGACATTCCATGCCACTCCATACCACTCCATATCCTCCTTTGTCTTTGTTTCTGTGAGAATTTTCCTTGTTTGGCTGAAACTTTGGGGACAAAAAATAGCTGAAAGCACAGCTCATTTGACCCGACTCGAGAAGGCAAAGATGATATGTACTAGTTTAATCGGTCATTGTTTGGCTCCGAGCAATGTTATGAAGGGTGTGTTGGGTAGTAAGATAGTAGTCACGGTTTAAATTATTTTTTTATTTATAAATGTATTAAAATAATATATTTTTTATTTTTTAAAAATTAATTTTGATATCAACATATCAAAACGATAAGAAAATATATAAAAAAATAATTTTAAATAAAAAAATTAAATTTTAATAGAATGCACGCGGTTTAAATCGCATTTCTAAACGGGACTTAAATCTTAATTAATCTACCCAACTTGTAATTTAAATTTTGAATTGAGTGTGATAATTTTGATTTTAAGGTGAATGGTACTGTAGACGGAGAGATATTATTAAGTTTATTTTTCCAATCTCTCGTCAGAAAGCATACCGTCTTCATGAATACTACTAGCTAGGAGATTCATATGAATTTTACACTTATTGCATTATTTGCACCAGTGGTTTTATCTTATTGATCATGCACTAGTGGTTACAGCCAGTCATTTGATTGGAGTTTGTCAAGTCAAACAGCCTGGAAAACGAAGGGCCATGCCACCCAAACCACATTATAGCATGGGCATCATCTTGTCTAGTTGCATCCCTTGCAAGGCAAGAAATTTTTCATGGGGAGAACTCTCATTTGGGTCCCGGCTAAATAGCAATTTCTTCACTGCTAAAAAATATTATTTTAATTAAAAAATATTTTATATCTTAATACTAAAGACATAAAAATCCTTTTTTAGAGTTTTTTGGACTTAAACTTTGTATGAGAAACCATTGAACCATTGATCCCTCGAGGCTTAACTGGCATGGTTTATTTTGTTAACGGCAGAATTGATTTTTGATGAATTATTAACGTAATTGCTCATTAGCTACTTGGTGCTTGAGTGGGTGCTTTCTCCGAGAGATCGATCTACCATTATCAACACCTTGAATGCTACCATCACTACTATTTATTGCCTTCACAGCTCTGCCCGTCCACACCATTACTGAGACGTTAATCATACATATATCGATTTCGCCACGTTTAAAATTTTAATTTCAGAATTTAGCCATTTTCACGTAGTCAATCACTCACATATATTCACACACACACATGGATAGTATTAACTTTAAAAAAACCTTCATCATTAAGTTATCAATTTAACTTGCAAATCACTGATCAATCTACATCAATTATTATTTTAGTTAAAATAATATCATTTGATCCAACTAATTTAATAAAACTTGATCAGGTTAATCTAATTTTACCAAGTTAATATCTTTCGATATTCAACCTGAAATCCAATTCCAAATCATATATTAAGTCGGAAATCTCCTAGGTTAATATACCTGAACAAACATAAATAGATTTACTCACAATAATTAAAGTGCAATTACAAAAAAATGAAAGTATTTTATTATTTTTTCATATACAAAAATTGTTTAAAAAAAACTGAAAAAAATAAAGAATTCAAAAATATTAAATAATAGTATCTTGTATAGTGTTTATTTACTATCTCAAGATATAATAAATAAAAATAATAAAAATAAAAATATGTTTGATCAAATAGATAATTTGGAATAATTTTATTTCTAGAATAATTTTTTAATAACTTTACATATTTTCAAAACATAAAGTAACGAAGAGACGCGGCCCTCCGTCTTATTTGTTTCTATTTATTTTATTATAAGATAATAATCGAATATTACTTTTTTGTATATAAAAACTGTTACAAAAATAAATAAATTCAAAAAAAGTTAAATAATAATAGATGGAAAAGAAAAACATTAATGATATTTTAACTGAAAAGATTTGCTATTAACTTTAGGCAATTAGAAAAGGAAGAGTGGTTAGACTTTTGGATAGGGATTAGCTGGCAAAAGGTTGTCTAGGTAAGCCAATCCCAACACATACGCTTCTACCGCAAAAATATTGTCCCTTCTCCTCCTCTCTCTTCGTTGCCTATCTTCCTCACTCTCTTCTCGCATTGAAAAATTAGGGTTATTTAGCTCTCCAATTTTTTCTTCACTCCTCAAATTAGGGTTCTTTATCGAGTCTTTGCGTACGACTATTTCAACTCTTGAACTGGTAATGAACAACCATAACTCTAGGTCACTATCATCGGCTTCGATTTCTGATCAGTGAAAAGAGAGGCAAAGGAGAAATCGAAGGCATTGAAGAAGTAGTAGTTGTTGTAGTGATAAGTGAAGAGATCGGACGGTTGAAATGAGCGCGTCCAGGTTCATTAAGTGCGTGACTGTTGGCGACGGCGCCGTTGGCAAAACATGTATGCTTATTTCCTACACCAGCAATACTTTCCCTACGGTACTCTCTCTTTCACTCTCTCCGTGTGTCCTCTATCGTGACTTTGCACATTGTCTATGGACGTTTTCGTAATCTCGGTCTTTTTTTGGGAGATCTTTTTATCTTGCTTGATCGTAGAATTTAGTTTGAAGCATCATTCTCTGAGATTATCTTGTTTTGATTTGTGAAAATACTTTTTAGCAATTTTACTGAATTTTTCTTGTTTTTTTCTTTCCAGTTTTTAGTGTTCTTTTATCTGGTATAGAGTCGAGGCTACAAAATTAGATTTGAACTTGAAATTTAGGGCTTCTGTTGTATACTTTTCATGGTAAATGCATTGATTGTGTTTATAAGAATTAGTCATTTTGGTTATCTAGATTGGTAATTATTCATTGCTGAATTTCGAAGAATCCCTGGGCAGATTTCAATGTACAATGATGTTGTTGGTGATTTTTTAGAAATGATTTGGAGTTTAAAATAGTCTAGAGGTCTATATGGTGTGTATTGTAGTGTGTTTTTTGCTTCTCTTTAAATAATGTCCGGGGACACATAACCAGTTATTAATGTTGTCATTATCTGGTTTTTGGCTATTGTGATGCGAAACAGGACTATGTACCAACTGTTTTTGACAACTTCAGTGCGAATGTGGTTGTGGATGGAAACACTGTCAACTTAGGATTATGGGATACGGCTGGTAATTTTTCTTTACAAAATCTTGTTATTCATTTGTTTATAAGTTGGGGTGCTTTCTTGCCCTGAGTTTAAAGAATTTCATTGAACAGGTCAAGAGGATTACAATAGATTAAGACCTTTGAGTTATCGTGGGGCAGACGTCTTTATTCTTGCATTCTCTTTAATCAGCAAGGCCAGCTATGAAAACGTTGCCAAAAAGGTTATGGATCGTCTATGAATAATTGTCTGATTAATTTCCTTGTACTGATAATTTTCTTTTTGCTGGTTTTCCATTTCAGTGGATTCCAGAACTGAGGCATTATGCTCCCGGGGTTCCAATTATTCTCGTTGGAACAAAACTTGGTAAGACTATCTCTTTCACCACATTTTAATCATGAAATGGAATATCTGAATTGTCTCACTAGCTGGTTGGATTTTCTAGGCTAAGCTACTGTTATAGGACTTCTGCATCATATTAAACCGACTAATCACTGTCCCTTTGTGCAACATACCAGTTCAACTTGGCTTTGATCTTGGCCTAGTCTTAACCTTGATCAGTAATCATCAACCGTGTCCTAGCTTATATTACAATCAATAACTGCACAACACATTGCTTATTTTCCTTTTTGCACCTTCTTTTTCTTTTCATTTTGGCATGTATTTAGAAAATTTGATATGTACTTATTTAATGCCTTTTTGAGAATGTTAGGTTGCAATGATTCTAGGATCAAGGCATTGATTGTGCAACTGTTTTGGGAGCTCAATGTTTTTTAGGTTTTAGTACTCTATTCTCATCCGAACTATTTGCATCCATTTTCTATATCATCTTTTATCGAGATGCAAAACGACTCTGTATTAGCTGAGTTTGCCAACTAGAGTTAGCAGCTGTTCTTTCTTTGCTTCCATTATGCACAATTTCATCAAGTACTGTTTTTTGTACTGGTTCTTGGTTTATGTTATGCACAATTGTTGAAAATGAGAAACAATCCCCTTTTCCAATAAAGGACTAAAATTTGAGAGACGCTTCCCATTATCAACCGAGGACTAAAATTTGTCTCAAACTAATGTTTTTCAAAGCGGAACTTCTCTTACGGTTATAATCATTTTCCATCTGTAGATCTTCGAGAAGACAAGCAGTTCTTTGTTGACCATCCTGGTGCAGTGCCAATTACTACTGCTCAGGTAAATATGACCATCCTCGAGTGTCTCCCCCCTTCCCCCAACACACCACGCACCAAAACTTTCTTTTTATAGGTTCCTTTTAATTGATTTCTTGTCTCGGCTTTGCTTTTGTTGAAGGGAGAGGAACTGAAAAAACTTATTGGAGCTCCTTTCTACATTGAATGTAGTTCGAAAACACAGCAGGTATACACATCCTCTTTTTTTTTTTTTTTTTTGTTCTCCATGGGCACTGTGTTATGCCATTGCCATTGATGGGATTTGTTTTGTAATTTCAGAATGTGAAGGGGGTTTTTGATGCGGCCATAAAGGTGGTGCTGCAGCCTCCAAAGCAAAAGAAGAAGAAGAAAAAGGGGCAAAAGGCTTGCTCCATATTGTAATTGACAAAGGCATGATTAGGTTTGACAGAATAGAAGATGGCCTGCCTGCTACTCACTGCAGTCAGTCATTGCTGTGTCACCTCTTTCCATTCTTTGGCCCCCTCAAGGAAGCAGGAAGTCTTGTATAGTCTCGACTGACATTCTGGGGATTTCCATGAAAACACCAGATTGATTGTTTCGTGTTTTCCTTAATCTCGTGGTCTGTAATTGAATTGCATTCCTTGTCCAAAATGCGCTTTTTTTTTGGGGTTAAATTCGGCTTGTAATATCTAAATTTGTCTCTCGTATTTACATCCTGGCATGAGATGATGTGATTAATCTATGTAGCTGACCTCCTATACGAGGTTCGCAGAATCTCTGGCCACTTGCTTCGTACCCTATTCTGCAGTAGATTTGTACGACTATATGATGTTTTGTATTCAGTTTAAGCTATAATGTATTCCTCGCTTTTGGATTCCATGCTATTTACCCCTCTTGTACTGGGATTGAATTAAACACTAAGAGTTTCTGATCCTGAATTTAGTTCAAGAAATGGCCATGACAGGTCATGATTCATGGCAACTGTTATGGAACCATCAAAAACATTATTATTTCATCAAAAGGTATTTTATTCCAGCGTGCAGATGCTAAGGAGCATGGTAGGAGCCATTCCTGTTAACATGGAGCGTGTAATTTCGAGTTCCCTTTCCTTTCAAGCTTTAAATGCGTAACATGTAAAACAACCACCCTGCCCTCTTTCATAAGCATGCTGCCTTGGGACAAAATTCGTGTGTGCAAGTAGAATGTCTCCCTCAGAAGGTATATGACTGAGCAAACGTGACTCGCAATAACACTAGTTTTTTTGCCACCCGATTCCCTTCCAATGTATAGTATACATGCAATGAAATATTTCAGTCACTTTAGCCGAATAATAGGCACTTGTACAGATGACACGTACCCGGAGAAAAAAAGGCACTTGGGCACCACGACGCCTTGACCAATAATTATTTGAAACATTTCCCCCAAGAAGAATCCACCACAGATAATAATTACAGAAATTCGGATTTTTTCTCTTTCAAGAACACAAAACCAACACTCCTGGACGACTCCTCCCGTCGAATCCCAAACAACTCCAGGACATCTTATTTACACCTTGATAGGCCCAAATTTCTCACCCACGACACCTCCCTTCTGTTTCTGGAACTGAATGTACCGGATTGTGCTGGCAAAGAAGGCATCTGATGCTGGATCTGGTGTGGTGGAGTCACTCTGCATCTCATTAGTGATTAATTCTACCAGCCCCTGGATTGCAGCACTGGCAACCTGTGGGTTTCCTTTCTCAAAAAAGTACAGGTACCTGAAGCATGTGCAGGAGGGTCCATAATTACCGTATAATGCCAGACAAAATGTGACATAGGGATGAGAAATTTAAAATTACAGGTTCAAGCTGCTCACTTGTTCAGTATTTCAACAAACAATGTGACCGGCCCACTTGTACCACTTACTGCATTGGCCATCTGCTGAGCTGCATTTGCAATTCTCAAGGCACGCTTGAGGCAAAGGAGGACCCTGCAATTAGAGAAGGCATCTGGAGTCATACTCTCAAGAGTTCTTCACATATATAAGAAGCTAAAACTTGTTACAACCTGGAATAATGTAGATTCAAAAAGTAAGAACACCTGGCAGGGGACCAATTGATTTATGGACACAACTGTACAGTTATTCAAGTAGAATACAATGGTTTTAAGCAAAAAGGTACAGCACCTTTCCCCATCCTTGATGCCATCCTTTTCATCAACCCAAAATAGATGTGAGCAAGCGTACACTGCTCTGCACTGATCAGGTCTCTTCAAAAGCTTTGCAGAATACTGGCAAAAGGCGAAAGAAAAGTCAAGGAGACAGTAAAGGTTTTGGAAAAAATCTGCATGGAAATGACACCGTAATAGCAGGATAAGCAAGCACTATTACTCCTGTGGCCTTGTGTGTTAGAGTGTCCCTGTTCTCAACACCCAATACATTCATCCTCTGGAGAGCCCCAATTATTAGATGCATTGCAGTCACCTGGGCCTTTGAGTCCTGAAACAGTGTATATATGTAATTAATAAACAAATTAATTAGGTAAATGTGACCCACGACACTCTTTATTTCAAGAACATGCACAGACGGTCACTCTTTGTGTGTGGCTCGAGTGGAAGGAAATGGCATGCAAGTAATTACCACAACTTCTTCTTCATATAATATGAATGCCTGTGTAAAAAATTCATAAGCAACTGGCTCAAGATCACAGTCATTGGCAGCCTGATTATGATCATAGAACAACAAAAAAGAGGTCAGAAATGCATAATTAAGCATAAGTTTGCACACAAGTGTGAGCAGAAAAGCTATCCCTTATAAGATATGGTAAAAGCAATGGTGATATTAGTAACGAAACCAGGGAGGTAAGGGGACATTATAGCCTTTCAAACCAGAAAATGGCTCAAAGAATAAAGAAAAGCCCTTTTCTGCCGTATTTCAAATGTCATTGTGTAAGGGATACACGTGTGCATGAATTTTACAACTGTTTTTTTATTTTATATTTTTTTGGACTTTGAACGTAAATATTTTTTTTCCTTTGATCATTTCCAGGTCTATCTTCTGAAATACCAAGTTTAGCCATGGTATACCTGAGCACATTGCAAGTACAACCTTAATGCCAGCTCAGGTGAGGGAACTGACGAAAGAGCCTCAATTGTCTGATAAAAAAGATAGCATACTATAAGCATCAAGAAGATGAATTAAATCAAAGAAAGGAACATTAGCGTATAACATTGAACATGTGACCAGCAAGGAAGCAATGGGCTGATAAGAAAGCAAGAAAAACAAGAAAAAAGAAATTTGAGCACGCTTTTGGCAAGGAAATTGTCCATGATGGGTAAACTCAACAGGGTGAAAAACAATATATGCAGGGAACATGTAAAGACATCAGTCATGGCACATCTTAACAGCAATAAAAAATTGCTGATATAAATTTACCTCATTCAGGAGCTGAAAAATTTTCTTAGGTGTTGCAGGCTCTTCTTCTCCTACTACATTTCCATCCTGAGCTTGCAACTTTCTCACCAACTGCGAACCACACAGAATTTCGATGAACAGTTCAGTTCAAGAGAATATTAAGTACTCCTGTAGACAAACATCCACATTGTTTGTCTAGGGTTATGCAGGAACATAAAAGTCACTAAAGAAAACTCCTGTTGTAAGATTAGAGATCACGAATTTAAACCACATCCACAACTCTTAAGTCTCAGAAATATAGAATCCTTAAGACCAATTTTTCTCCATCCAAAAGCCTGTCCTATGTGATAGCAAAGTGCTACATAACCATAGCAGGGTTGATTGAAAAGATTGCAATATGCAATGTCACACATTCAGATCTAAATTGATTCATTTAATTTGAAATCAGGCATACAATCTGGCAAGCTCGCTAGAGACAAGCATACATTGACAGTGAAGAGATTAATCCTACAGCATCTGCAAATGGAAGAAACGTACCCTGAGTGCAGAGAATATGAGAGGAGGAACTGTAAAAGGTAATCGTGTTGGCCCTCCAGCCATTATATGCTTCCTCACAGTGCAGATAATCTGAATGAAAAGAGACTTATTTATTAAAAAAAATCAATAAGGTGAACTCGTATGAAAGTACAGGGCCTAAACAGTATAAACCTCAAGGCTCCAATCGTTTAAATTTCAAAGTAATCAATTGTTTCTCAATTTTAATAAGACTGCATAAATATAAAGTACATTTGTCTGGGAGAAGTTCATCCAAAGGCTCCAAACATTTAAATTTCACAGCAATCAATCGGCTTCTCAATTTTAATAAGACTAAATAAATATAAGGTACATTTGTCCAGGTGAAGCTCATCCAAGCTCCTCACTTTACTAATAATATATGCGATATTATAACAATTTATAAACCTATTGAAGAAAAGTTAACATCATAATAAGCCTGCAAAGAAACCACTAAACCAATAGCTTACCTTCAACATTTCCTCCGAATCATCATTATAAAGCATATGTATAAGGCGAGCGACAGAATTTTGTTCTTCATTGAAATCCTCCTCGTCGAGCTATTTATATTTGCAGATCAAGGGAGTGTTAGAAAGCAGCCTATCAATAGAATAGTAACCATTCACATCTTTCTAAAATGAAATTCATAATGCAAACCATGTATCTACAACATGAAATTCATACTGCAAAAACTTTCAACATGCACCTCATCTGCAGCAGTCCCATCCAAACCCTTTATCAGTCCTTTTAATAATTCAAACAACACCTCAATCTAAAATGAGAAAAACAGCAAAGGTTACCATATTTTCAAAAAATAATGTATGAGATTTGAATAAGTAGGAATACTTTACCTCGTCAGCAGTAGAAATGCAAGTATTATTTTTCATAATGCTCTGAATAATAACCATTGCCATGACTTTATTTGTTTCATCATGAAGACAGTCCATGACACGAGGGTAATTAGACAGCGTTAAGGCAGTGACAATGTCATTGTACTTTTCTAATGGAGCACTCAGAAGTGCAACAATTTGTTTTGTTGCTCTGCCCTCTTTAAGCTTTGGCTTGCCAAAGAGGAGCTTAACACATGCCCCCTGTAAATAAATTTAAAAAATATTAAAAGTTGTTCAATGGAATACATCTTTTGATATCAATTTTGAATGCTGTATGCTTGTATGGTAATTGGACCAGCTGATATCATGTTAAAAAAACATGCAGAACGGGGAATATCTTATGTGCCCAAATGAGTGTATTATTCACATTTATTAAAAGAAAGCATACCAGTACTTGATCCACATAATCAAGGCGTTCAGGATGAACGTGTAGTGTAAATGTGAGGAGAGACACATACAAAGTAACAGCTCCAACAATAGGCATGTCAACCTGTGCTTCAATCACCTGCCATGGAAATCTTCCCAGTCAACTTGTGAAGGATTAATTCCAGATTAAAGACCAATAGAAATAAACATATAATTTAAAAGAGAAATATTAAAGGATTTAAGTGTTTCTGTTTAACTTCTGGGGCTGTCATCAAATTCACTCACTTCTGTCACTATGATACATTACTGTTGGTTTTTAGTCTTGCACCTTTACAAGAGGCCAACCCATGATTCTATTTCTCAAAGCACTGCTCAGGAGTCATATTAAACACCAGCAAAGCACTGTTCTGTTACTTTTACTTAGGAGAAATTTACCTTTCCAATAGCACTGCTCAATTTAGCAAAAGCTTCTACTTGCAGGAACTCGGGTAAAACCTGGAAGAATAGGCATCATTAACAAAAATGCAAAAGCATGACTTATGAGGGTCAGGGTCATAAATATAACTCACATCCGGACTTGAAGCAGCATAATTGGACAATCTTTCCATTAACCGTGATAGCACTGTCTTAATGTCAACTGTTGGCTGGAACCACAAAAGGTTGTGTAGAGAAAATATATCAACATGTAGACCTTAAATAAAAGAGGAATGAGAAGGCCAATACAACGTTTGCATTGTTATAATAACATAGTTATTAAACTTAATAATCATTAAAAACTAAATAAATAGATACCAATGTGGCACCCAGCCATGGTTGGGGTTGCGGGTGGATGTGTATTGAAATTGGGCACAACTACATGATAAAGTACTGCTATCCAGACTTTAAAAATGTCCATTATGAAGAATTTATTTTGCTTGTACATTATATAATAGTTGAGGCAACTAAATCATGGTCACGGGCCACAGATTAGAAATGTTTAGTCCTGTCTGTGAACAAAACAGTCCTTGAACTGGAAAACAATCTACCTGAAGCTGGGGGCAGGCCCCCAACAATGTCTCAAGGGTCTGCAAGTGGTACTCATCTGGAAAGACTTGAATTATGCAGTCCATTAAATAATACTGCGCCAGCTCATCTTTACAGTTGACAATCTGTAACAGCATATTTACATGAAAATTCAACATATCATCAGATACGACATAAAGATGTATTTATGTTGTAGATTTCAAAACAAGGGAAAACGAACCTACAAAAGAAAACAGACAGAATCAGACCTGCTCTAAAACTCTGGGAAGAACAGTGTCTCTGTAAATTTCAAGGTTCACGCCCTCAATCTGACTAAGAACATGGAGATTCTTCCCTACCTAAGAAGAAAGGAAAATAAGATGCGTGTAATTCTTATAAGTTCATTTCGACAAGAGTGCTTCTTCATTGATAGATAAAAATTAAAAGCTTACAAGATCACGAAGCTCATTTCTTTCCTTTTCCAGCTTCTCTCTAATCCTAACAGGCCCCTGCAGACGAGAAAGCCCAATTGAAGGCCTCAACTCAGGATCACCAAAGAGTATGAATAATCACAAACACCAAAACACCTGCATGGCCAAAAATCATGCTCTCATGATCCATTTTACCCATATGGCGTGCAAGTACTGTGGCGCTATGCATGTCTAAAAAATAAAAACATAGGAACACAGGTGTTGGCAGATATACATCAAACCTGATGCTGCATCCGAACCCAAAGTTTATTCATCTCGGTGAAATTTTGCAGCACAAATTCTACTGCATCCATTGCTGTGTCCTCACCTCTGCAGAAAAACAGCGTTGAATTCAAATTGAAAGCTGATAAAAACTTATAACCATGCGAAATTATGAATAAACCCATTCCTCAGACACTGCTAATACAATGACAGTAAGAGACTAGCTAAACTTAAACAGCTAATTCCTGAAACAAACATCTCTTACCCTTCATACTCGGACCCAAGGTCGGGTAATTTATCTCTGCTAACTTGAGCAAGATAACTTCTCAAAAACAGTCCTCGAATCGGATTTTGAACACCGCGACACATCTCTACAAGATCCTTAAGCGCATCCTTAGCCGGAGCCTCCTTCGATTTGATATACACTGATCCTACCGTACACAGTAGATACCTATTTAAAAAAAAAGTTCAGCAATGCCAACTTTAACCAAACAATAAATTAAAAAAAATAATAATCACAACAGCAGTTACTTATGCAACTTACAGTCTAGGCAATATATTGCCAGCATGCTGCACGAGTTCGTATAAATCAACAATCGAAACGCCATGCCTACTCTCGTCTTTGAAAAACATCTCTAGTTTCCTCAATTCATCAAACGCTCTCATATCTAAAATATATATAAAATTCAATTGAATTGAGTTCGAAGAATTCAGAGATTAAGATTAGAAACTTACAGAGATCGTAGTATTTGTGCGGAGAGAGTTTAGAAGTTCGAAGCTCTGATAGCATTAGAGCTGAGCATTTGAGAGCGTCTCGGAGATTGTTGGCGTCCTGAGATTTGGAAATTGAGAAAAGAATTGGGGTTTTGGATCGGAAATTATGTGAAATTGCAAAGTTTAATCGATTACCAAAGCGCGATGCATGTAAAAGGCGTTGTGTTGAATGCCGGCGATTCCTTCTGCTAGCCATTTATCTTCGTCTTCTATTCCGGCTAAGATCATCTCTTCTCTGCGATTCCTCTTTGGATCAGGAAGTTGCAGTGAGCAAGAGTTTGAATATTTTCAAGTTCGAATAATTATTTAAGAAAAACGTGCCTTCATCTATATCAAGTTTTTAATAAAAGAACGAAATTCTAAATGTAATTTAAGTAATATCTCCTTGTATAATAAATAAATGGAAAACTACTTCTCCTAATTAGCTAACAGAATTTTACCATTAATATTTATTAAATCATACAAGAGCTTACTATCTCATCCATAAGGGTCTTCTTGTCTTACATTTTCTTACTTTTCTCACGTGACATTGTGTTTTTTTTTCTTTTTTTATGATTTAATATATACCAAATAGGAAATAATTTGTTTTATCATCACGCTAATTCACTTACATATACCAAATAGGAAATAGAAAATGTCATAAAACAACTACGGAATTATTACAATAAATTTTAAGTAGCTTGACAATATCATCAACTACTCTAGGTCTATAGGTCTAAAAATGAAGTTTCGTAGTCAATTGGCTTGACTTATGATTTTTGCAAGCATGCCACAAATTCAATTTTTATAATGGTTGCAACAACAAAATATATATATATATTAACGTTGTTGTTCGGGCTAACTTGTGTATGTCTTAATTAATTTTACAGGTCTTGAAATTAACGATTATATAAATCTTTAGTAATTTTGAGATTTGTAGAACTCGAATTTGTGACTTCTAAAAAACAAACATAAAGTCTAATCAGTTAATTTATACTTATCAAAATTAATAATAATATATTAGTTCATTCTTCCTTAAAGATAGTACATACCCAAATATAAATTTTTTTAAATCTACATAAGAACTAACAAAGCCATGATACTTCAAGGTGAGTCTTTCTTGGAGGTAGGGAAAATGTCTTTTTTTTTTAATTCAAAATCACATTTCTAAGTAAAACTTTTGATAACAAGTTTGGCTTTTAAAATAGTTACAAAAGCCATGATAGTCAAAAACAGAAGATAGTTAGACTTGCATTAAAAATGAATGAGTCATGCTGTCCATACCTTTTATATTTTTGGTGAAGCCAAGTTCATTTTTTTTGTCAGTCATAAGAGGTGCCATAAATCCACAGGCAATCTCCTGCCTTGCTGCCCGTGTATTTTAAAAATGCTTGGTAAGATTAGATAAAAACAAATAACATCGTCAAATATTCAAATTATCTATGATTTTAAAAAAAAATAAAAAAATTCAAAGAATCTAATCATATGGGTTTCTGTACTTAGTGTTGTTCTTAATCTAACCATGAAATGACTCAGAGGCTTCTTTAGAATTTATTTTCCTACTGTAATTCTCCAGATAGTTAATGTTTGAATTCATACAAGATAGAATACAATATTCTATTGATGGAATGAATAGTAATGGCGGGCTTATGCGGTGCTAATGTTTTGACTGAATGGTCATAGATGGCAGAAATGTGAAACATACGTAATTTGCTAAGGGGAGTTGTAAGATTAGGCTGGAACTAGGGAGGCCTGAACGCAATGAAAGGAGAACTAAGCATTCGTAAGGCAGTTCCAGGAAAAGGGTTGAAGAAAAAGAAACAGGGCAATGACTATTATGTAGAATGTCTCAACTTTGACCTTTCTAGGGTTGCCGAACTTGTGCATCATGCACTTGTTAGTTCAGTTATGAAGAGCAACTTCTACATGTTTTTTGTTTTGACTACTTTTTGATTGATTCTGGCTGATATTCTTCTTTGCTTTTCATGTGTTTTTCTCAAGATAATGACAGCTTAGTCACAAAAGATTGTTCAGATTGTAAGGGCTTGGTGGAAAAGGTTGGTGCAAGTTCTTAGTTCTGTCCAAAAGGTTCTGATGAAAGCTGAGGAGCATTGTGCAGCCTTGTCAGTGCTAACGGAAATAAACTCAGAAAACTCTCCCAGGTGAGTTGAGATAGAGGATTTTCCAAAAAAAATGGCTTAGTTTGTGAATTTCTCTCTGATTTTGTAGATATTTTATCTTTCAGGAACCGGCATTCATGGATAAGTTTTTTGCCCATCACTTACCAGAAACTATCGTTATTTTGTCTGTTCGAGAGGCAGAAACTATGTTCAAAAGGGATTTAATTAACCTGATAGGAGGTTTGAAGCATCACCTTTAAATCTGGAAAAATAATCGTGAAAGTTATAATGATAAAAAAAACCTGTCTGTCTCTAATTTCAATCATTATTTTGCAGGTTTCAAGTTAAATCCAATGTCTTGTCTTGCTATAAACCATTACAGTTTAACAGGAGAAGAGCTATCTGATGTTCATGAAATCACATTCGATACAAGTCAAAGATTTGAAGAAGTGCCAAGAGATGACAGTTTTCATTTGAAAGACAGCACTGGTTACGAGGAAAACCTTTCTTTGAGATTAATTTCTGTAATCCGTAGAGAGCTGCCAGAGTCAGCTCTTGGCTGGCCTCTTCTTCAAAGAACCAATCGTCCAGCTCTGGAAGCATTGAGAAGTTCAGAAGTAAGGACTATGTCACTGGTAGAATGGAATTCAAAAGAAAACAATTGTTCTTCTGATCTCAAAACAGATGATTGTATTGTCAAGAAATGCAAGACTGAAGGGACTGTAATCCAATTGTTCCATGCCTCTGAAACTGAGTCAAGAGATGGTAGCAGCAATAGAGAAGATGAGAATTTTGGCTTTAAACAGAAAGTTTCTTCAAATTTTGATTTTTTACTTACCAAGGAATCCACACGATCAGGGCCTGGCTGGCTTCTTCTCCGCATAAAAACTTCTGCATCTCCAGAATCTCTGCAAGAATCTCAGGCTGATGGACTTTCAGTGGTTCAATGGGTTTTGAGTCTACCCAATCGATCCAAAGAAGCAACTACAAATATTCAAATTGATGTTGTTTCCAAAGAAGCAGAGAGTTACGTTGAAAACAATATATGTGGACGCGAGGATAAGCACAGTGAGGCTTGTTTAGCAGCATCAATGAAGCTGCCGAAGAAGCTGGGCTGTTTCTTTAAATTGTGCTCATCCGGCTGCAAGCAGTTCAGTTATGAGGAGCTGAGGAGAGAAACTCATCATTTCTCCTCAGTTTTGATTCTCTCTTTTTAAAGGGTTAGCTAGATAAGGCATATAGCTATAAATTTATTTCTGACATGTTTGCAACAGAAAACTTCCTTGGGGAGGGAGGGTGTAGCAACGTGTATCTTCCTGGTGGTAAGCAAGTGGCAGTGAAGATCCTAAAACACTACAAGGAAGCTAGGAATGACTTCTCCTTGGAAGTTGATATCATTTCTTCGTTAAAGCACAAGCACATTACGCCTCAAATTGGCATATGCGTCGAGGATGATCATTTAATTCTGGTCTACGATTTCTTGTCTAAGGGGAGCTTAGAGGAAAGGCTACAAGGCAAGTGTCGTTATTCAAGTATCAATGGTGATGCAGGTAATAGCAGGAAGTCTGTATTGTCATGGAAAGTGAGGTTCAAAATGGCTATTGAGATAGCCGAGACTCTAAATCACCTGCACAATGAATGTCCTCGGCCTGTTATTCACAGAGATATTAAATCTTCTAACATTCTCCTATCAAATCATTTTCAGCCACAGGTACTACTGTAAGCAAATTATTGCATCTGAAAACAACTTTTAAGGCAATTGAATTCTAAGTACCATAGTCTCGATGCTGCTCTAATTTTGTCTATCAGTTATATGATTTTGGGCTTGCCACATGGGGACCTACTGATTCAGCGTATGCAGCACATAATGATGTTGTTGGAACTTTTTGGGTATATAGCTCCTGAATATTTCATGTATGGGAGGGTCAGTGACAAAATTGACGTGTACTCTTTTGGCATAGTTCGCCTTGAATTGTTAACCGGAAAGAAACCAATCATTTCCACAGGTCTGAAAGAACAAGAGAACCTTGTTAAGGGGGTAAGAGTTCTCTCACTCTCTTTGAATTGTTGACGATGTTTAGTTATGTTCTTAGTCCCCTGACCAGACCTGACGAAATTAATGAATAACCAAAGTACTCTAATGCAGCCTGCAGGCAACGCCATTATTAGAGAGCGGGAATCTAAAAGCTTTGCAGGACCCGAAGATGGGCTGAGAGACTTCGACATTGTTCAAATGCAAAGAATAGTTGTTGCAGCAACTCTCTGCGTCGGACAGACAGCTAGAGTGCGTCCTAAAGTGAGCCGGCTACTGAACTGTGATATGGTACTGTTATAATTGTGATTAATTCCAAGTTAACTTAACCTGGAAACCACATGCAATTTTAGTTCAATAACCCATATATCTGTTACATCGCCGACTCGTCCGGCTGAATTGCCAGCCAAACGTTTCCTGCACTCTACTTCTCCAGCATATTTTTCTTGACAAACAGTAGACATGACAAACTTTAATTCAAAGATCGTTTTAACCATGCCAATTAAAGATTTGAAGCTTGAGCTATTGAGAGGGGAGAAAGGTGAAAGAGACTGGGTGAATAGCTATGCTAATGATTTAAAAAAGTCAAGTGATGAGGAATTTGATGACCTTTTCCTGGAATTTGGCTGCAAACCATGCGTGGGAGCCTTCATTTCTGGAATTAGATGATGTTGATGCATCACCTGATAGTGTTGATGTCTCCACACCAAGTAGCGCAGGACGAAAGAGCCGTTTTATGTTGAGAGACTATCTGAAAGAAGAGCGGGATGGATCATAATGTTTTTGTGTAATTTTGCTACATTCCCTTCATGCTTGATTCCAATGCGACCAAAAGCTGGCATATAGGTTGTGGAGTTCGCGCAAGTGGAGGGAAGCTGGTTGATGACTGAAGT
>Ga0325405_1002555_pt1 | contig 18729 bp, 2 predicted proteins | sample PopdelMetagenome_21_FD_205663 | JGI IMG/M metagenome (GOLD analysis project Ga0325405, IMG submission 205663) | Populus deltoides microbial communities from Bellville, Georgia, United States - Xylem-Control-R2 | ecosystem: Host-associated > Plants > Phyllosphere > Stem > Wood/Secondary xylem...
TGTGGTCTGATCACATATTGAGCACCGATGTTCATGTGGAGATGGTTTTAAGAAACTCACCTAATCTAACTTCGGTGTTAAGAAATAAAGTTGGATGGTTTCTATTCCTTGCTTTAGACACTGCATGCTGAAGATGCCCGGTTTGTCTGCCCATTTTCCATTTATTTTCTTTTTTCGTTAAATATTATTTATCATATTTGTGGCTGCCTTGTCCTTTTTGTATCTCCTCTCCTCTCCATAGATTTTGAATGGCTTTTACAGGTTTTAGTGGAAACTTGTTCCTTTTTATAATTAGCTTTTGTCGTAACTTAACTGTAAAGAAACCAATTATCCATCCCAACTCTCATCCATTTCTTTGCTTTTTGAATTTTCGTTTTATTTTAATATAAATTTTTTGTTTTTTGTTTTAAAAATACTTTTAAAAAAAATTAAACTTTTTTACTTCAACTAATTTTTTTATATTTTCAAATTGTTTTAACATGCTAATATTAAAAATAAACTAAAATAAATAAATAAACCATTATTTCAATAAATTTTCAAGAAAAAAACAACCGCTATAAAAAATATATATATTATAAAAACCGTGATCAACAGACAATTCAACCGTCCCCTCCTAGAAAAAAAAATTATTTCACCTATGGTATTGTTCATTGAATTAATAAACTAAAATATGATTTACCTGTTATTTTAAATATTTTCGAAGATATTAAAATATGGAAAGGTACTTCTCATACGAGCACCAAACTCACGAGATATAAAAGAAGGTAATGATATTAAATCGAGTACATTCCATCTCTTTTGTTTCCCTTAGCTTGGACTGGTGGTTATTTGCTGTAGAACATTCCTAGATCATTGCCCCTTGTCCCCTCCCCCTCTTTACTCCATCTTTCCTTGGAATACACATCTTGCATGATTGTTTCATTCACATAATAGTGTTCAAACGACAGTAAAATGTCAATGATCTAACTCCACCAAATCCACATATTATTCAGCGTCTTCAGGGTTGAAATCAGCAAGTTGTAGAATCAATAATACATTAACTTCAAAAGAACAAGCATCAATGATGCCGAGAACAAGTCAGGGTCAGGCAGAACTCGTTTTGCTGCCGAATGGCAGGTTACAAGTTGAGTTCTTTTATGAAACCATTAAAATACCAACTTCTATTTGAACGAGGCAGAGAAAATAAATGACTTACTAGGAAAAGATCCGTGCACCTCGTGTGGACAACGAACCAGAGGATGAAGAAAACATCGGTATATAACCATGCTGCTGTTCATGAACCAACCATAAATCGGACATGTCCACAGACATAAAATGATCTTGCCATGCTGAGGAGTATGGTCCACTGGAAAATAAGACCCCGACCCACAATTTCATGACAAGGCAGGGACGATATTCATTTTCTCCCAATCAGCTTCATCCTTCATATCATACTAGATTTGGCTTTCTCAAGTTGATTTTAGCCTTCGTAATATAAGACTTGGCCTCCCTGATGAAGCTTTAAGGACATTTAAAACTCAAAGCAGATTCATGCATGACTTGACCAACTTTCTTCTACATTTAGCAAATTGAATTTGCCATCCCAAGACCAGATTTGGAGCCAGGGGGGTCTACGATCTACAAGGACTCGCAGACTAGCATCTTACCCTCTGAGTATGAAAAAGTCAAGTTGATTCTGTCCAACTACACCCTGATAACTTGGCTAATTTCTTCTCTTTCCACAACTTTCTCAATCTCCCGACATCATCCCACCTTCCAGCAGAGGAATAAATGTTGGCAAGAAGAGAATAATAAGCAGTTGCATTAGTCTCCAAAATAAAACAATGCTGAGCTGCAATCTCTCCTAACTCCACATTGTTATGCACGTTGCATGCAAGCAGCAAAGCCCCCCAAACCCCAGAATGAGGTTGCATTGGCATACTCTTTATCAGCTCATATGCATCTTGTAATCTTCCAGCTCTCCCTAAAAGATCGACCATGATTGCATAATGATCAATTGAAGGTACAAGGCCATGGTCCTCCATGGAACTAAAGAATCGGTAGCCCTCTTCGACCAGTCCAGCATGGTTACACGCAGTTAAGAGCCCTGTAAAGGTGGCTAAATTTGGATGGATTTGGGCATCCACCATCATGTCAAACAACTTGATAGCATCAGCAATCTTGCCATTTATGCCACATCCTGAGATCATGGCACTATAAGCAACCACATCCTTCTTGTTTAAGCCATGAAATAGCTCGTATGCCTTGTCAACACTCCCACACTTTGCATATAGGTCAAGTAAAGCAGTAACCAACTGGTCATCAATCTCTGTTCCAAGATCATTTACGTATGACTCAATCCATGATGCAAATCTCAAGTCTCCCAATTGTGAACAAGCTGATACAACACTTGCCAAAGTCATCTGATCTGGCTGAATATTTGCATAAGCCTTAAGCATCTCACTAAACAACCAAAGGGCCTTCCTCGGTTGGCTATTCTGAGCAAAGCAAGATATCATGGCATTAAACGTGAGCAGATCTTTCTTAGCTATCTGATCAAACAGTTTGCTAGCAGAGTCAACATCTCCACATTTTGAGTACCCAGCAATCATTGTGATCCAAGAAACACTATTTCTTTCGGGCATTGCATCAAAAAATCTCCAAGCTGATTTTATGTCCCCACAATTGACGTATCCACTAATCAATGCATTCCAAGAAGAATAGTTTTTCTCTGGCATCTGTTGAAACAGAACACATGCGCGGTCCATGTCTCCTATCTTCGCATACCCTGATATCATTGAATTCCAAGATATGACATCCTTCTTTGAAATCTGGTCGAACACCCTCTGAGCCTCCAGTAAATTCCCAGATTTCAGATGCCCAGATAAAATTGAATTCCATGAAACCACATTTTTATCTGCCAGCTCATCAAAAACCTTCTGCGCGGTGTTCATATCACCCAGTTTTGAATATAAATCCACAAGTGCTGTTTGAACATAAACACAATTGGAGAACCCATATTTATAACTCTCAGCATGGATTGACATTCCACCCATCTTGTATGTGGTCCTAGCATATGCCCTTAAGGCAGAAGATACAGCAAATGTGCTTGGACACAATCCTTGTCTCTGCATCTGAACATAAAGATACAAGGCTTCCTTGAATTGGCCTTGCTGAGAGAAATATCTAATTGCCCAACCCCATGAGAATGAATCTGGATGTGGCAAATGGTAAAGGATGCTATGGACATATTGAGAAATTCTTCTAGAGTTATTGCGAGCAGACAGGAGGATTTGACGAACCAAGAGAGGCTCCAGGTTATTAAAACCATTAATGATGATGCATGCATGAGTTTGTTTTGCCTGATTGGCAGTCAGATAATTGTTCAATATCGTTGTCAGTTTGGCAGCCAGCATCTGGATGGCAAGGTCGAACAATCCAAAAAGAACCTGTGGTTGTTCAAACCATTTGGTCGCAAATTCTTCGTTTCTAATCAATTAGGAAAACATAGTTTCAGTTTGGCCCATGATCATTATATCTTGATCTTCTGAAATGGCATCACAACAAAAGAAACAGGGGAACGCAAGCCTTAATAACAATGATACTTCTTTATCTCTTGTGAAGGTCAACACACAACCATGCACCACACTGATGGATGGTTGGCCATGATACCCATGAAAAATAAAAGATGGTAAGGTTATATGTATTATAGCACAGGAATTCAATCCTTGAAGCTATTCACCTGAACAAAGAGTTGTCCTAAAGATAAATCAGACCAGAAACAGTAAAACCAAATCACCCACCTTACTTTGACATAACATCACACCAAAAAGTCATTTATCCAACTGAATTTATGATAACACACTTGCAAGTTAGAATTTACAAGCTGGTCGCTCGGAGGCATTGGTACCCACTGTCCAATCCACCGAATTTAGCGACGATGAACACATTAAGCAAACAAACACGCAGTAGAACACCACAAAGCGCATAACAAAGGATTCAATTGGACACAGCATACATCTATGTAACAAAACAAATAGCATGAATTCAATAATCTGATAGCCCAGCATATAATCTTGGTCTTTAAGAATACATCTATAGAGAAATCAAATACATGAAGGAAAGGCCATACTGGATAAAAATATAGGACTAAAAACAGCAATCAGAATCATCACTGCTCAATATGCAAGAAAGTCATCATTTATAGGAGCCCGTGTCACTAAAAGAGCTCAAATCCTTTCCTTCATTTGATAGAATCTCCAGAAATCGCTCGAGTAAACCAAATTAAGACCAGAAAACTAAAGTAAAAAAAAAAAAAAGCATTCATCCCTTCATTAGGTATACCAGCAAGCATACACACTTGCATACCCGATAAGAAAAGACTTCAAGTTTTGAGCTTTAAACCTTAACAAGGAGGGAAAAAAAGAAACAGAGATTCATATAACCAAAGGAACTGAAAAGATAGAATTAAAATAAATACAAAATGGGTTCCCAAACCTGAATTGAATATGATGCCGTTTCCATTATCTGGGCTTTCTCTTCGACTTCTTAATCTCCCTGCCCCTGCCCCTGCCCCTGCCCCGAAACATGTGAAGTTGTAAACTTAAAACATTTTTATGGCTCTGCTCTTGAAGACGGTAACTACCAAACTATGAGGAGCTAACAAAGAGCCCAAATCAAAGGCCTTTCTTTATTGGTAATTCAATCGAAAGCTTTGTAGTCTTATCAAACAAGGGCTTCTTGGAATAATGGGCTTACAGTTATGGCCTGCTTAGGGTAAGGCTGTCACCTTAGACTTGTTTTTTTTTTTTTTTTTTTTTAAGATACTAGTTTCATGACCCATACTACACTGAATTCAGTTAAAAATTAAAATTAAAAAAAATTATGTTATAATAAATTATTTGATATTATTAATAATTTAACCTAGCGAATCTTGAATTTTCTTGATTTGATATTTTGTCTAACCTTAATTTAAAATTAACCATATAAGAATTATTTGACATGATCCAATCAACTTGACGTATCCTAAAATAACTGGAATAAGTGAATGATTAGTAAAAAAACATGATTTAACTTTAAAAAATTCAAGATTATATTTTTTTTAATATTAAAATGGTGACATATTAAATTAATCTGAGCTTTACGGCTTAATCCATCAAATCCACGATTCAGATTATAAACTTTATTGGATTTAACAATTTTATTTTTTAAGCTACTTTTCACTCAATAATATGATAATAAAAATAGATGCTCGCAAAATTAAGTGGCAATCAAGTACTACGATATTTGTTTAAGACTATGATAACCTTATAAAAAATAAACCAAAACAAATTATGAAAATCAATTCAAAATCAACCAAATACTGAGGATGAGATTGATAATAAAAAAAACAAAAATGATTAAATAAAAAAAATTAAAGGTGGATTTGTTTTTTTTTTAAAAAAAAATATTTAGCATTGTTATTAAACCTGACATAGCGAGTCAATCTTGAAACCTTTAACCTGACTTTTTATCTAGTTTGGGTTTAAAATTAACCTATATAGAAGTTTACTCTAAGTGACCTAGTAAACTTAGCTTTAAAAGGCAACCCGAAAAAGTACCGGTAAAATAATGTTTTAGCTTTAAAAAAAGTTTAAAATAATATTTTTTTAATATTGAGATGACGACATATTAAATTACCTCAGGCTTCGCAACTCAACTCACAAAACCTGTGACTAGAATCATTAATTCCATTGAGTTTATTTTTTTTGTTTTCTAAACTAATTTTTATTTAATGATATGATAACAAAAATAAACACTTGCAAAAATTGAGCATTGACCAAAAATCAAGATGTTTGTCTGAAAAACTGCAACAATCTCATAAAAAAAATCAAAATAAATTATGACAACCATTTTAAAATTATTAAAATGTTAAATGATGAAATTAGAGAAATAAAATTAGGAAAATATAATTTTTAGAAAGAAAAAGAAAAAAGGGAGAACATTTTTTAGAAGGAAAAAAACACGAGGTGCTTTATTGATCACATAATATTGAGACGATGATAAATTGAATCAATCTGGATTTCACAACTTAGATCACCTTCTATAAAATAAATCGATACTGATGGAATATCTCGTGTTGACAAAATCATTTGTAAACCTGTTAGTAAAAATCATACTAATAGAATCATTATCTAACTACAGATAAAATATTTCATCAATAAAATGTAAGATTCTGATAGTGTCAAAACCATCACAATCCCTTACAAAACAATTGCAAAAATAATGATGATGAAATTTAGACCATCTTCTATAAAAATAAATTGATACCATATAAAATTTTAAAAATTTTATGGTACACTAGAAGTAACTAGTAATATCATATTAGTTATTATATACCCCTTTAAAAAAATAAATAGAGAATGAGAGATAAAAGAAAATTCAAGATGATAAAAAATAATAAAAATATTGTTACTTAACATTTCTCTTTCCTCCTTGTATATATTTTTTAAATAGATCTCTAAAATTAATTAATAGTTACTCATTGTACCTATAAAATTTGTCCACAGGAAATATATATATATATAGTCGATGTTGATAAATTATTGATCTTGGATAGTAATTGGACATTGTTTAGCAAGTGGCGGGTGATAATACAAAACTTGAAAAGACAGGCTTGTACTCATGCGCAAGCGACGCAACATGTACAGGACCCCCCCCTTTATTTCATGTTTTAAAACCACTTTAGAGAAAGCATGAAAATCAATAGCATAGGCCCGCCTCTCGATCAATTTACGCAGTTTCGCCCGCATGTTAATTATCAGTATACTCATCAATCAATCCCCCAGCGAGATCATGCCCTTTCACATCGTAATTCGCATGGCATTAATCTTACTCAATTATTAAAGCTTTGCCATCTTGAATTATCATTCAAATGGCGTGGATTGTCACGCACAGATGCATGGTGATAGCCATATGCACGAAAAGATTAAAAAAACGAGGGTGCATGTGAATTTATTAAAAAAAAACCGAGGCGGCCGGCATTGTCCCCACGCGTATACATGCATGACAGTGGAATATCGATCGTTGAATGCTGCAGATCATGTTTTTATATGCTCACATACGCGAGTTTCTGTTCTGATATTATATATTTCGTTTCTTTTCTATTATAAAATCTAACCAGGGTTATCAAGCCCTGAGAAAACAGAAAACAAATTATTAATTGATATATCGGTAAAAGTATGGAAGGAAAAGGAGCAGAAATTAACATGGAAGCGAAAGAACAACAGAAAACAAATTATTAATTGATATATCAGTAAAAGTATGGAAGGAAAAGGAGCAGAAACATGGAAGCGAAAGTACAGCACCTCGTGAATATTCTTTGCTTGAGGTCATTTGCTATTAAAAAAAGCTTTCGAATAGAGAGGGATTTTACAAAATCTTAAGCATCAATGACGATTGATAGGTTTTATATCACCAGCCATGTCTCCATGTCCAAGGCTTAGGTTACGCTCGAGTGTAAGAACATAGAAATGGTTACAAAGTTTTGAATACTTCCACAGAGTGCTACAGGAAATTAACAACACTCTCTCCTGCAATTTGTCAAACACTTAAGACAACCTACGAAACGAATAATTAAATAGATACCAATCTAGCAAATAGATGGAGTTTGATATGATCATGGGTCCGACAGTCCAACCCAAACAAGACTAAGCATGAATTTCTAGCCTGCTAGTCCTATCCGGCTCAATTACTGTAGGTCGGGCCCTGGCAGGAAAGCTCGAGTGGCCTTCCACTATAAAAATTAAATATTATTTTTCTTGAAAGAGGCTGCGGGATATTCTCAAAACTAATTTTTATTTAATTTTTCAATAATTTTAAAAAATACCCAAAAGAATTTTAATAATTTAAGTTTCAGAGTAAAAAACATTTTTTTTAATAAAAATTACATTTCATGCATTTTCTTATTTGATAAGTTTATGATTTTAATTTGTATCAACAACAAGGTTTTCTTTAATAAGAAATTAATGCGATTAAAATAAAGAATTAAAAAAAATAAATGATTTAGATTTAGAAGGAAAAATGGATTTTTCTTTTAGCCAAAACTACCATTTTTCTACTCATTTATTTTTTTATTTGGATGGTTTTTTTCTCATGATCAGAAGTATGGTTTTTCATATTAAAAACTTATCATGATCTATGAACTAAATTTTAACAAAGAAATAAAAATAATAATATCTTGATTATTTTTATGCATTGTATGAAAAAAAAAACAAAAGAATAATCAAGTCAAGGAAATATATATAAAAAATGACAATAAAAAATAAAAAATATATATATTTTATTCTCATTTATTATCATGAATATTTTTTTAAAAAACTAATATGGTGCATATTAGTTTCATCTATTATTGTTAAAAAAAATGTAAATATAATCGTAAAAGTCTCCAATCTTGGTTTAAAAAATATGGGGTATTTGAATAGTTTTAAAACATCATTTTAATTATTTATTTAAAGAGAATTTTTTAAAAGATATAAGAATGTTTTTAAAATAACAGAAGAGGAGGGCCAAGAGTGGTTAGCGCTCATGGGCCTACATTACCAAGCTTGTGTGCTTGACTCATAAAAAAAACCCAGGCTAGTGTGCCTGGTTTTCTTTAAAAATACATAAGTGAAGGATGCACTGTTTGTTCTAGCAGGTGTTTTCCACTTCAACAAATTTATACTATTTCTAGTGGTTAAATCGAGTTTGAGATATTTGGATTTAAAAAATCTAATTTTTAATTTATTTTCATTTAAAAATACCAAGAAACTCAATAACTTCATTTACAATCTTAAAACATCTTCTAATTAGTCTAAAAACTTACAAATTAAATCGAATAATAAAAAAATTTCAAGTTTTGATACTTTTTTTTAACTTGATTAGAAATTCAAACCACTTTTATTGAATATTCTTATTCAAGATGATTCCATCATCATTAAAATTTGTTATTTATTTATTTATTATAAAAATATGGTGAACGAGTTTTTTTCTCTTTTCATTTTTAATATTTATAAATTAAAACATAATAAAAATAAAGTTAATAACCAAAACATAGGTATCTAAAACTAGCAGGATTAAAGAAGGCAAGAGAGAGATCAAGTTGTAATTTTATAAGTATAAATAACAATAACTTTTACGCTATGAATGCGCTATAACAATCTGCAGAGCATCTATGTCTTCGATTACACAATCTGCCACATTAAAATTTGATAACTATTGAAGTTTATATCGTAATTAGTTTATATCTTTGACGTTCTACCGTACAATTTCTTCTTGGTTTAATACGGGCACCCTCCTGGTTTTAATTTGCTCATGGTAATGGCGGTTACGTTTTTATTCGGCTGCTATACATCACTTACGCTGATATAACTGTAGAAGAATTTGGACATAACGAATTTAAAAAATTATCATTCAACAAGTGTTTTTAAACAAGTATGCCCAACAATGGAGGACGAATGAATAAGAAGGTTAATGATCACCATAGAGGCCATGGCTGTACCTTTCTTTAATTATAGCAATCCATTTTGCCTCGTCTCGCATGCTAGTCAGTTTCTGCACTGCTGCTTGGTCAATCAGGTCTTCAAACCCGACAACTACGTGGTAAAAGATGAAGGCTTTTTGTGCTGCCACAGTCCACGCACCAAATCATTAGCACACATCACATCACATCACATCACATCATCATCAACATCACTAAGCTATTTGATCAAAATAAGGTAGGCCCAATTACTGCATCAGAGTGAAGATGGATGAACCCCATCACATGATTGGATTTTGATACGTGATCCCTTTTGCACTTTCGCTGTAAATCAAAACTGTTTTTACTGAAAAAGATGAAAGAAGATGCTATCCCTCAAAGCGAGCTTTGCTTTTGTCTAGGCTTTCTGCTTGAAAACTTTTACACAGGTTGCTTTTATTATTTGGGATCACGTAAATGATGTCAGAATATTGTCAGTGATACTATCAGTTCAACGACCAGTGAACCCCTTGTTGGATTGGTCCGATAAAAAGAAAAACCTTAATTTATCAGAATTATCTGGTGGGAGTTTTTAAAATTATGCACATGTATCTTGTTAACACCTACCACAAAATCCATTATTTATATTCTAATTTCTGAAAGATCGAAACCGATGCTAGGCATGCAATTCGTGTTTGCGAGGACATTCACGCAAATTTCACGAGAACTCCATCACAAAATTCTTCAAAAACTGACCAAGCTGAGTTTCAAAGGGCATCTCCAATGACTCGTAAATAGTCTTCTTGTTGATTAATTAGGAAGTGCTATAGCGTGAAAGAAACTAATGATTAAAAAAATCACGAAGTCAATTAGCAACTTACAATCATGGTGATCGTGCTTCTTATTGTCATCTGTGACGATTCTTGGTCTAAACACTCAATGACTTTGTTTCATGGGCGCAAGGGTTTCTTATAATATTCTACTAGCTCTGTATATAATGTGGTAGGAATCAAACAGCAATGAGAAATTGCTCACAGCTAATACCCAGATCAAATAAAGGAAGTCAAATTAAAAAGAAAGGAAAAGAAAAAACAGGGTCCACGCCTATCAAAATTTTGTATCTGGGTGGGTGAGATCTCAAGGAAATTGTAAATGCAGCAAGATTTTCCTTGGTCTTTGAAAAAGCAAACTAGATTGCCTTTCTGTCTTAATATTCATTAGGGTCTTATTTCAAAACCCAATCATTCGGTCTTAAAGGAAAGCTGCCTGTATAGAACATGAATCTGTATGCAAAGGTTCTGGTAATCGGTACGTATAGAACGTGAGTCTTTTTGCCATATTTCTTGCTTGTTGGAAAATGTTTTTTTCTGCACATATTTTTTAGTGTCTAATTGCTTATTGAAAAATAGAATAAGGCAAAAATGTTTTCAAATCTAAGGAAAACATAAGGCTTTGAGATTGAAAGTATACCTTCCATTTTACATGTTAAAAAATAAAGGATGCGGGTGTCAGTTGAACTGCAAGCTCGCTGGCTTATTTTTTACAGGTTGTTAACATTGTTATTGATCATGTTTACATAATATTGTTATTTTAAGGTTTATTAATTTTCATCTTTTATGTCATAAGACAAAAACTGTTCTTTCTTTTTTCTTTTTATGTTATTTCTCACCCTAACTTGCATTTTTATTCTTATTTCCTTGGTAAATAATGATTAATTAAGTCATAATTTACTGGAGTTATGGTTTTATTTCTATTTCAATATTGCAGAAATACTGTCTATTTATATGTAACATTATAAACTTTGTAATTGATTGTTCAATTTACACCAAGAATTTTTTATAAAAAATATGCTTTCCAACCTAAATTACATGATAATCATTTCGGATCCCCCTAATTCAACCTAAACTTTTGCAATCTCATTGTCCTTTTGACTTCTTCAAAATAAATTACTTTTCAATCATAAGCAGCCTAACAATGATATCATTTTCCTCCTAATTCAAATAAGACTGTGAAAGTGGATTAACACTATATTTGTTTTCTAGAAAGTAGTTTTTGAAAAATTATTTTTCAAACTTTCCTGTATTTATTTGCCATTAGAAAAGTTGGTCAACGAAAAACACTTTCCGGTCAACAGAAAACACTTTCCAGTCAAAGAAAAATTTGGTTTGGTTTCCAGGAAAGTGTTTTTCCTTTTGACTGAGTTTGTTTTCCGGAAAGTGGTTTTCGCGAAATCACTTTTCAAACTTTCCTGTGTTTGTTTGCCGTTAGAAAAGTTGGTCAACGGAAAACATTTTTCAGTCAAAGAAAAATTTAGCTTGGTTTTCAGGAAAGTGTTTTCCTGAAAAGTTTGGGCGGAAAACACTTTCTGGAAGTTGTGAAAAATTTAGAAATGTCATTATTTGCTGATTATATCAAATTTGATCCTTAAACTTTTGATTGCTATATATAATTTGTTTTGAATATTTATTTTTCAATTTCATCTCTTAAAATTTAATTTTTATATTAACTTTGGTCTTTATTTTTATAATTGCTATTTGCTTTTTCCTTATCATTTTTTTATTGAAATTTTTTATCTATCAAATTTGGTCCTCATTCTTTTGATTGTTACTTATTTTATTTGAAATAATTTATGAAATGTTAATTATTATTATTTTAATTTCTTCATCTTTCATTTTTTTTAATTTTTTAGATTTGATCTCTATTATTTTGATTATTATTTATTTTATTTGAGATAATTTATGAAATTATATTTTTTTTCAATTTCATTCTCATTCAACTTTTTAATTTGTAAGATTTGTTCCTGATTATTTTAATAAACTTGAGAAAAATAAAACATTAATAAGTTATTTTCCAGCTCATTTTCCATGACATAACCAAACACTAGAAAATATTTTCCAACTTATTTTTCATTACACTACCAAACATTAGAAAATACTTTTCTGGAATTCACTTTCCCCGAAATTCACTTTCCAAAAGAAAATTACTTTCCAGCAAACAAACGGGGCCCAAGATTTTATTCTCTTATCCTAGTACATAAGAATGTATAGCATGGACATGAAATTGCAATTTTTGTTACTGTGGTGTCTTGGTTAATTATGCAGTTTCTCTTCGTTTAGAATAACTGACGAACCCAGAGATTTGCATATTTCGTTAATATTGTCCCTTTTTTTTCTTTTCTTTTTGATGTTGTAATGCAATTTATTGCTTATTAAAAAAAAAGTCAGAATATTATTCTAAATTGGAACAGTGTATAGTAACTTCAAGTACTGAATCAAAGGATCGATCAATTCAAATCATCTTATTATCCGATTTAAACCATATATATATATATATTTATTTGAACATATATATATATGAATACAAATATTGTAACGTGGTTAGAAATATGAAAGAGATGTTATCCTCTACTGGATCGAATAACCTAGCATGTATATATAATTTGCTCAAGATCATATATAAGCCTCCGATACGTATCGTGTGAATCGAATAATAATTGATGGCTTTCAAAGACAAACGTGAAACCAATGGCATGAAAGATATCATGAATGATAAAAAGAAACAACAGATCAGTTCCGATGGGCCATGGAAAATCATCATATCAAGGATCGATGTCATGTTTCCTATCCTCTTTTTGTAACAATATATATCGTTAATTTCTTACATCACATTCTTGAGCTAAACTTGATTTTGTTCTTTCTTAAATATGATGGGATCAGTCAAACAATAGATAAATTAACCAATAGGACTCGTAATGCACGAGAATATGATTGAAAAGTGAGCTTTTAATTAGAGGATGTTTTCCCTTTCCAAGCATGCATGCAGTAGGGACGTTTTGCTAATTATAACTTCGACCTGGATTCTTTTCTCCTTTTTATTACATATTTAATTCAGTGCTCGTAGCATGCGTATATACGGGCATAATTAAGCAATGGGGGTTATATCAGGCTACGCTATATCTTTAATTGGCGAATATCTCATGTTACACAAGCTATTATTTGTGTTTGTTTTTGTGATCATGTTGTGTTTTTAAAAAAAAACATTATTTTTTTTATTTTAAATTAAAAATTTTAAATAATTTTAGATTGTTTTATTGTATTAATATCATAAATAAATTTTTAAAAAAATAAAAAATTATTTTAATATATTTTTAAATAAAAAATAATTATTAATAATAAACACTCATAACTAAATGTATCCATCGAGATCTATGTTCCATGGGATGTCAAATCTCATTGGTAATTAATTATAAATAAAAACACATATCGTGGAAGCATAGCTTCAACGTGCTCTCGACAAAGTACTGTCCAGTTCGCAAGTGGAAAGCACACAGAGAGTTTGTGTTTCAAAAGAAACAATCATTGAGTCTCAAAGATGAGTCAAACGAAAGCTGACTCATAAAGTATGACTTTGAATATGACACGAAACAGTTAATGGAGACAGGATTCTCTTATCCAGATTTCTGCAGCTGAGGTGATTAGGACACATCGCAGATCAGCACGTTGTTTCAATTGACAGCAAGCTTCGGCTATATGATCTCGTCCAATTAACAAGAGCACTTATGCCCTCTATCAGGTTAAAAAAGAAAAAGAAAAAGAAAAGGTTCCAGCTCGAAGTATTGAAGCACATCATTCAAATTTGCAATCGCATCAGAAGGCGCTAGCTAGCGTACGTGAAGGCAAAGCAGTAAAAATTAAAATGATTCGAGCTTCTATGTATACATTCAAGAAGATTTTTGGTTTTATGTATCGGATTTATCTCTTCAATTCGGTCAAAATAAGATTTGATTATTAATAATGTAACCCGAAACTTGGAGTCTGGGCATTTCTCTCTAGCTTTCAAACCGGTTCTCTCTAATCAAGTCAACAAGTAATCGTATCTTCAACACGGTTTACAAATAATATTTTCGCCAACAAATTAAGATGATTGATTTTAATTAATGAGAAAATTATCGATTCTTTTGTTTTATACATTGAAACGTTGAAGAAATTTTAATTTAAATCTTTTTAATATCTCATGCTTTCTTATACGTAGTCCATTTACATGGGTGATTGGAGATATTAAGAATAATAAATATATTTTACTCATAAATACATTAAAATAATATTTTTTTTATTTTTAAAAAATTATTTTTAATATCAATATATTAAAATAATTTAAAAATATTAAAAAAAAAATTTTATATAAAATATCATTTATACCATGTTTCCAAACAACTTCTTAATTCAAGTGCATTGTAGGAATGTACATGATATAAAATCTCTAGATGCCATTCCAAAGCGAGAATCATATTTTTGTAAAACCAACAATTTATACATTAGAACCGGTCCAAGGCCCCATCAGCTCTTATTTATACAAAGAAGTTCGTAATCTTGGTTATTGATGCATCGGACCTTTGACTCCTGATTTTTTTTATTTTGATCCTCAACACTCTTTTATTCTAATAACATCACTCGTTATCTTTGTAATCATTTGATGATTATTTTTTCGACTATGTTAAATTATACATATGCATGCCATATGTCTTTTAGAAATTGGTATGAACATGTGTCACCATCTAGTTGGTTGAAGTATCTATCTATATTAATATTGTATTAGTTTTTATTTTTTAAAGTGTTGTCAAAAAAAAATTATTTAAAAAAGCATTAAATTGATATTTTTAGATATTTTTTAATAGTTTTAATATGTTAATATAAAAAATATAAAGAAGAATATTATTTTAATTAAAAAATACTTTACATTACAATACTATACACACATGCAATGGATCAATTTAAGTTGATTGCATAATTAGAGAGTAAGAGATGATATTACGACAAAAGAAAGTAATGGACTAAATAAATATAAAAAAAAAAAGTTGAGAATTGGGATACCATTAACCCCTTTTCAATTCAACCCCGTGCTTATCAAGGTTCTCTTTTTCGCAAGATTGGAGAAGAGGACAAGGTCGTAGTAGAGATGCTGACGCCTCCACTTTCAGCCAGTTGCTTATAGACTTGTAACGCTACTTGTTGCCTGCATGTCTCTACTGCATGACAATAACAAGTGTACCCCTACATCTACACCGTGGGTGCCCGGACCATGCCCCTTTTTTTAGAGTTTTTAAACATGGCTAGGTAGTTGATTCGGTTTAAAACTCGGTTTTTTTAGAGTTTTTAAACTATGTATTTTGGTTAAAAAAATAAATAATTAATGGATTGTAACTAGATTTTTGGTTGGGTCTTACCAGACCAATCGGGTTACCGGGTCAACCCGTCAGGTCAACGGGGTCACTTGGGTTTTGACTTTTCTTATTTTTTCTTAAACCCGACTCGGTTCCAGCCCAGGATCAGTTGCGTCATGGGTCGATTGTCGGATTAGGTTTTAAAACTATTGGTTTTTTAATGTGAAAAATTAAATTGTTTTTTAATATAAAAATAAAATCTTTGTTGATAAGAAAAGAAATGCTTCTTACATTATATATAATTGAAGCCAATCTAAAACAGCATTCTCGTAGAGAAAAATAAAGAATAATGGATTTCAATGTAATCAACAAACACCTAAAAAAACTAAAGAAAAAAAATTACGAAGAAAGTTGAAAACAATGCTAGATCAGGAGAAAAAACAAGTTTTTCTTATATATATATATATATATATAACTTATACAATAGGAGAATGGAATGAGTGAGATATATATTTTAACATCGGAAGTCCAACAATAACACTTTTATTTTAAAATCTTATAATTATCATTCTTTTCGATAGATAAATTTAGACATCAATCACCAAAATCGTTGAGGAAATCCTCTTGTAGAACCACAAATCCACACCAAAGACATAAAAAACCTCATACCTCAAATCCACACAAAAGGTATGAAAAAAACTTCATAAGAAGTACATAAATCATATAAACTGTAAAACTAAAATACATTAGATCCTACATTCGAAATTATTAAAAAAAAAAATGCTGCATCCACTGCGGCTCCCTGATACAAGGATAGATCTTACAAAAGTTTTTTGAGAAATTCATATATGCTGGGTTAAATGATTAAAAAGCTAAAATGATTTATAAATTCATCTTTATCATAGTAGATATTCTATTAAAAAATATCTAGGTTGATGAGGTCTTATTTTATCTCATGAGCTTGGAGGTCACGCTTAGATCTAGGATAAAATCATTAATCTTCTAGTTCTGGTAATCTGACTCACCATTTTAAGGCGAAAGCACAAGTAAATCATTATCGTTACCTACAAAAAATCTTATTTTTTTTCTATTTAGAGACTTTTCGATGATTAAATTAGAATCGATTCAGGAAAAAAATCAATTATCCTTTTTGAGTAAGGGTTTTTTTTTTTAAGATAGAATTGTCGTTGTTAAAATAGAGAGAAAAAATATTTAAACCTGTTCAATCATCTTTTTTTTTTCTTTTTTTATATCCCTCCAAGTGTTTTTTTTTATTGTAAGGAAAATATTGGTTTGTTCGTAAAATATTTATGTCTTATTAGGATAAAATATTTTTGAACTAGTCTCATCAAGAGAAAAATATCTCTTATCTATCTGGGGATATCTTGACTCAAGAATAATGAGTCTAATAATTAACTAGATCCATAAATTTCTGAACTCAACACCTGACTTAACCCAGAAACAATGAGGAATAACCTTTTAATAATCAGTTTTTTAAAAAACAGTTTCAAACAACCAAACAAAAAAAGGTAATAAACACTTGCCCTTCATAAATAATTCTCGCTCACTCTTTTTTTTTTTGGCAGAACTGGACTTCTTGTATTTGTATTGGGTTTGATGACATATGTTATCCTTAAACTATTTATTGGGATTGTGATAAAGTAAGGCCTGCCATCAAATTTAACTATTAAAACATAACAGTCAAACAAACTCTAAACATTAGTCTAAATGCTGTAGATTACATCTTTTTGAAACAATTCTTTTTTTACAAATAAAAATAATTAGAAAATGACAAACTTTATGCATCTTGTCAATTCAATATTGTCCATTTGATTAATCAATTCAATATTGTCCATTTGATTAATCAATTCAACTATATCTATACACACACACACACATTATTTAAACTTAGAGTCAAAATTTCACAGCAAAACTTAATTTGCCTGAGAAAATAATAATTTAAGGATATAGTAGATAAAATTGGTGTCTAGACCTTATTTTATCACAACACCTATAATTTACAGATAAAATATGTCAATAAATCATTTATATTGAGTATTTATTCGAGGTTATAAAACACATTTGTATTCATCATGATATTTACCATGTTTCAATGCTTAAATTAATAAACATAGAATGATAGAATAATATATAAGAAGAGAAACATAAAATGAAGATATAATGAATATGCATGTAAGTGTACTGACTAGAAATTATATAGTCTCTTATCCCATTCTAACTTTTTAATTGAGTATTGAATTTCACCCCACTTGACCCCAATCCTTTTATTTTAATTTAGCCTTGATTCTCTAATAATTTTTTAATTTAATATTGAATTTCATCTTACCCGCTTTTAAAAAAATCTAATTAAAAAAAAAGAAAAAGAAAAAAAATAGATAGTTGTTTGACCGGGTTAGCACATCCTAGTCGTGTCTAAGTCTCAGGTAGTGAATTTTATGGCTAACCCAAGTTGATCATGTGAGATCTAATATATTATTATTTTAATATTAAACAAAAAAATATCCTAATTTTATTTAGCCAACTCAATTTTTTATTAGTCGTTTATATTGTTTTTGAACCATCCAAACTAAACAAGTTATATCGTAACAATTTTCATACAATTTAATTTAAAATTTAAAGGAGGTAAATAATCAAATCAAAATATTTCAAGATTAACTTATTGGGTTGATTTTAATGATACTATAAAAAAAAATCAAGAAAATTTTATTTAATGAGACTTGCGTTACTATTTCTAGCTCTTATTGGTAAATGCAGGTTTCTTGCTTGCAGAAAATCAAACAGAGAAATTTTATCTTTAGATACATTTGAAAAATTACTTTTCGTTTACGAATAATTTATATGATTGATTTTATGTTCAAGAAATTCGATTCAAGAAATATTGAATACTTTTTTAAAATAATAACAACGAAAACCACAATCAAATCCACAACGATGCTTTTTCTAAAATTATTAAATTAACCATTCTATCTTAGCAAAATTGAGAAATTAGTATATTTTTTTTCTTTCATGTCACGGGAATCACTCGAGAAAATCAGTGCTTGCAAAATTAAAGGGTTGACTGTCTGGAAGTTAGAACTTAGTTTTTAGCCAT
>Ga0325405_1002557_pt1 | contig 18722 bp, 12 predicted proteins | sample PopdelMetagenome_21_FD_205663 | JGI IMG/M metagenome (GOLD analysis project Ga0325405, IMG submission 205663) | Populus deltoides microbial communities from Bellville, Georgia, United States - Xylem-Control-R2 | ecosystem: Host-associated > Plants > Phyllosphere > Stem > Wood/Secondary xylem...
GAGATACCGATTCAATTCAAATTGGAACACTGTTCAGTTATTGGGTCATATCTGGAGCTGTAGATCTTGGATTTCAGCTTAATTTATATGGATGGAAAGCTAAGAAATAGGCCTACAATGTTCATGAATAGTGTAAGACCCAAATCTGCCGTTTTCAAATTCAAAGTTTGGCCACAAAAGAGAAGTCAGAATCTGTCCTGTAATCCAGCCCGAACACTGCTTAGAAGTTTATCCATATCTGGAGTTCTAGAAGGCCAAATGACGTGAAATTTGGTGGGTGGAAGGAAAGACAATTTCCAACAACTTTCATGAAGAAGATTTTCTCAAATTCGGATGGTAACAATGACATTTCATCCAGACAAGAGCTTGAGGTCTATCCACCACGTCCACTAACAGCACTACTCAGTATTTTAGCCATATCTCGAGCTCTAGTGATCCAAATGCTCTGAAATTTTATGGGTAAAAAGATAAGATGATTGCCAACAACGTTCATGAGGAACACTTTGCCAAATTCTGAATGGATCAATGTCATTTCATCCAGCCAAAGTGCTTGAGTGCTGCTGTCCACCAAGTCCACTAAATCAATAGTTGGCCACTACATCAATAATCAATTACCAAATGAATAGTTCTGAATTTTAGCCTATAAAAGGAGGCATTTGCCATTCATTTAAGAATCTTGGTTCTAAGATCAAGATCATGTTCTTGCTCTCTCTTTATTGTTGTAATCCTTAAGTTTTATTTTCATTAATCTCTTGTTCATGCTTTTTATTTCCTTTACTATACTTAGTTAACTTATATCATGTTTATGTTCTTATATTGTTTATTTATGTTTTTCTTCTTCATAATGTCTAGCTAAGTTAATTATGTCAAAGTGACAAGGTTTCACTAATGGTGTTAGAATAAGTTACTTACCAAAAAAAAGGTGTTAGAATAAGTATAATATAAACTCAACATGGACTTTAATGTTTATATCCAAGAAAGTTTGCTATTAACATGTCTTATCATTTTTATCTTATTAATCCTTAATACCTTGCTTGTTAAATGGTTAATCTAGATTTGTGTTGTATAACACTTGGTATATCAAATACTTGATCCTTCATAGTCTTCGGCCGACATCGTTATTATAAGAGGAACTTGATTTGTTGTCAACATAAGTTAGCATCATGAATACCTGATAAAATTTATAAGTATGGTGTTACGTAAATAAGATGATTAATATGATTATGTTGATAATTTATAAAGAGTTTATACTTTACTTATCTCTAATACTATTAGTGGATCCTCTAACCTTGACATTTGTTTTTATCATTGTTTAATCTTTACATTAATCTTCCATCTCAAAGTTCTCATTAATTTCTTCCTCTTCTTCTTCATTATTATTAGTACTACTACTACTACTACTAATATTGCTATTATTATTATTATTATTATTATTATTATTATTATTATTATTATTATTATATTTTATATACTTTAAGTATGCTCTGTGTTTGATCAAGGATCCTGACATTGTTGGTCTTGCCTTGTTCATTCGCATTAGAAATCTGTTTATATTATATAATATATCTCTTTGATCTTTTCATAAACTCAGTATATAGGCTGGAAACCTGTGACCCGATCTTTTAGATCATTCTCAGGTATAACAACGCCACGTACTGAGTATTATTATCATTACTATTACTATTAATATTATTATTACTGTTACTATTATTGTTGTTATTGTTGTTGTTGTTGTTGTTGTTGTTGTTTTATTAATTATAATTTATACAATTAACCTCTCTGTGGTTCGACCCCGGTCTTGCTGGGTTATTTATTACTGTGACACTCCTGCACTTGGGATAAGACATCAACTCTTTGATCGTGTCACAAATCACCATCTAAATCAGCATGTCCCCCAACATTACAGAAATTTTCCCTTTGGCCGAATTGGCCCCTAGTTCTATTCCCACAATCCCTTCGGTTTCTAGGCTGCCGAAAACCTTCCCGATGGCCTATGGCCTCATCCTCAAAACCACCATCACCAATATCATCAACAACCTCCTCAAAATCCTCATAATCAGCCCACCTTGGCCTTTCGCCCCTACTGCCATTGTTTGCTTTCGGTTCAGCCCCAAGCTTCTTCACATTTTGGGTGCTTATACCAGCCTCGTTACCACGTTTCTCCACCCTATCAAGTCTGTCACACACATTTCCCATCACAAAATTCATCCTCTCCATCGTCTGCATCATGGCTTGCATTTGGAACGTAAGTTCTCCCTCGGGATGGGGTGGTGTGTTGTTTTGGTCTGACATGATAGCACCTGCAAAAATGGGTTAGTGGTAAAAAAACAATTATCCTCATGTCGCTCGTGATTCGCTCAAACTACTCTTAATATCCTCACACGCTCACACCTCTCGTCTCCCCTTCTTGCGGTTCTTGCGAAACTGAAACCAACACTAAAGAGAACCAACTTGGCAGCGCAATCCAAATATATATATGACTCAAGAAGCAATAAAAACTAGAAAACAAGCAAAATGAAACTGCGATGATAGTCTCGCGAGTAGTAAGCGAGTCTATCCGAAATATGAGCGAAACTGAAGACTTGAATGAAAACAGTAACAAAAATATGCAAAATAATGAAACAACACCCAAATATGTTGGATATAATGAAAATAAACTGCAAGAAATGAAAACAACAAAAAGCAAGCGAATTTCAAAAGTTGAAGCAAAACAGACTCGTTTACGACGAGTTAAATCCGAATCTGGAACCTAAAGTAAATGATGTCCAATTGAGTTACAATTTCAGATATAGTGCTATATCAACCCAGATAGACAGAATATAAAGTTTGAGAAATTTACGATAAGGTTTGATATACTGACGCAAAAACGTTATGAATCAGACCTGGTTAGACCTGAATTTGAAACCCAAAGCAAACGATATCCAATTAATCCCAAATTTGACATGTGGTGCTATTAGGAGCCCAGTAATCAGAGTATAAAATTTGAACTAATTCTGAGTTGAGTTGATCCAATTTCTCTTGTTTAATTTTCTGCAGCAGAATCCAATAAACGTCTTTTTGAACGGAATTTTTTTTTTTGCTTTTCTCTTTTCTCTTTTGTTTTTTTTATGGTACTAATATATTTTGAACAATAACAGAATGAAATAACAAATTTGTTTTTTATATGCCGCAAATTCAAGGAGAAGAAGAAATTGGATATTAAGGAAAATTTTTTTTTGGGAATCAACAAGAAACAAAAATTTCAGAAGGATATAACCTGATTAATGGAGCCAAGCTCTGATACCAAATGATGCGAACCTCGTGATCACGTGGTCACGCAACCCACACGCAAAGACACCAATTCCCGGAAAGCCAAGTAAATCAGGTTTGATAGGAGTGTGACACAAAGATAACTTTTACCTAGGCACCAGCACTATTGGAAACGGAGACCCCCACCCAACGAATATTGATTCGCGAACGAGAAGTATAAGGATGACGCCACGAAGACAGTTGTTCTTCGATAAGTCGTTTTCAGTTCTTTAGAGAACCAAGGAAGGGAGATTATCCCACCAACACACAATAAGTGCAGCAAGAAGTTTATTGATCTGAAAATTGCGTAACCTTACATGTTTGGTTATGCCTTTATTTATACTGACTCTAGACTTAAGAAAACCCTAATGGACCCCCCTTAGGTGGACTTATGTGAAGCCCACTTACAATTGACCCAAATAAGTAATAATAACCCAAAAACTAAGAAGAAAATAATAAAAATAATAAAATTCTGAAAATTATCATGCTAAATATGCTAGAATCAGATTTGTCACCCTTAAGAAGTCCCAAATAAACTAGGAGAAATCTGATTTGGAAAATTTGTGTTGCTGCCCACCTTGATGTCCTTGATTAGCTTGGATTTCCTTGTTTAACTTGGACAAATAAGAAAACAAATTTCCTCCTTTGTTGCTGATTTAATTACTTTCCTTCCTAAGTTAGGAAAAGCATTAAATAGTTCTCCTCTCTTTAGGAATAAGATATGGCCAACTTCCTTACTTAATTAGGAGAATAAATTGCTGACTTTTTATCCTTGTAGCATTAGGAAAACAAGCCTAACAAGGCTGTTATTGGGCCAGACACATCAACCCCTTGTTCCACACGAATTGGGCTCTTCTTGGACCTGAACTAGATGAATTAAAGGCTGCCCTTCATGCTCCTTAAATGTCCCAAGCTCCTCTAGGTCCATTTTGCTCCATATGTTCTGAACAAGCCCATTCAATGCTTCTTTAAGTTTCTTTGCCCTAGCTCTTGTGATTGGTCCAATTGGCACCTCCAATGGGTCGTTGGCATGATTACGCTTGGTGTTGGGCTGATCCGCATCAAGCCTACTCTTCCCAAAACAAGCTGCATGCTCTTGCCCCCTTCCCTCTTCCCAAAATGAGTTGCATGTTCTTGCCTCCTTCACCCTTCTTAAAATAAGTTGCATGCTCTTGTTCTTTCCTCCTTCACAAAGAGAGCTCAACAACTCTGCTGCATGTGCCTTAGGCGTGAGAGAGAGAAGGGAGAGCTTGACAGGAGGCTGGACAGCTGCAAACATGAAGGATGAGGGATAAAATCGATGGGAAACTGATAGGAGGACGAGAAAATCAAAAGAGAGGAAAAGGAAGAAGCAAATCGGGAGCATAAGGGGAGAAATGCTGTCAAACCCGTCCCAAAAATACTAAATCCATGAGGTATGAACCACGTCCTTCTCCACCTGTTCTTAAGGCCTTGAAACCGAAAGGAAGAAAAAAACTATGGATGCATGGCCTAGAAACTTTACTCCATCTGTTGTGGAAAGAACTAAACTAAAAGGAGGGACAAAAAAAGGGTTGAATGGGGGACATAATTCCAGAATATTTAACAAAAGAAATATTACAAATTTGAATATACAAACTTGGAAAGTTGGTCGGCCATGGTGAGGGCTGAACATAATAGGGATTAAAGGAATAAAATGCATAGATGACAACCTTATAAGAGATGTTAGATCATGCAAGGACCAAAATAGAATTATACTTGTCTTAATTGTGTGATTCAGCATGTTTGGTTGATATAGTTATATGAAAATATATTGATAATAAATCTTGAAGAAACATGCTACAGCTGAAACGAAAATTGCCCCTTGACAATGCATTGATTTTGTTGTGTGATGAATGGATTTGTATAACTTGAGCTGGTAGTTAGAAGAACCTAAATCAAATATGCATGTTGAGATTTGATGGTGCAGTGTTCATGCTTTTATGATACGAATTGGAGTCTGACTATTTTCATTATGTGTACAAGTTTCGGCTGGGAAGTGTTACACAGGAGAAAAGCCTAGTGTAAGCTTTACGCTTGGCCAAAGGGAAAAAGTTGAATCAGAAACGATTCCCTCGCTGCAGCTGATTTGTGAATCGGTAGTGACATAGGTTGCGTTGATGATTCCTGAGTCAGCAGCGACTCAGTTCTCATCAACAATTTATGTGTCAGCCACGAGTCAGTCTCGCTGCCGAATTGTTGTATCTGCAGTGATTTAGTTTTCGCTGCTGAATTCTGGTGTCTGCGGCGAATCAGTGTTCGCTGCTGAATTATATCATCCACGATGAATCTGTTTTCACTGCTGAATTGTGTTGTCCGCAATGAATCAGGTGTTCGTTGTTGAATTGTGCTGTCTGCAACAAATCAGCGTTTTGCTGTCAAATTGTGTTGTCCGCAGCGAATCAGGTTTTGGCTACTGAATTTGTGTTATCCGCAGCGAATCAGGTGTTCGCTGCCGAATAGTGTATTTTGCAGCGAATCAGGTTTTCACTGTTGAATTTGTGTTGTCCGCAGCGAATCAGGTTTTCAATGCTGATTTTTTGTTGTCCGCAGTAGATCAACTTTTCATCGTAGAATTGTGTTGTCTGCAGTGAATCAGGTGTTTGCTGTCGAATAATGTATTTCGCAGCGAATCAGGTTTTTGTTGCTAAATTTGTGTTGTCCGCAGCGAATCAGCCTTTTCTCTGCAGAATTATGTTGTCCGTAGTGAATCAGGTGTTCGCTGCCGAATTGTGTATTTCACAGCGAATCAGGTGTTCTTTGCCCAATTATGTTGTCCGCAATGAATCAAGTGTTCGCTGCCGAATTATGTTCTCTGTAGCGAATCAGGTTTTTGCTGCTGAATTTGTGTTTTCCATAGCGAATCAGCTTTTTGCTGCCTAATTGTGTTGTCCGCAGTGAATCAGGTGTTCATTGCTGAATTTGTGTCCACAGCGAACCCGGTTTTCACTGTCGAATATGTTGACAGCGAATCAGGTTTCGCTGCCGAAGTTGTGTTGTCTATGGCGAATCTGAGTTTGCTGTCGAAGTTGTGTTTTCTGCAGTGAATGTGTGATTCGCTGCTGAAATCGAGTTGCTTGCATTGAATTAGCATTCGCTGCCAAAAGCGTGTTGGTTGCAGCGAAGTAGCATTTGCTGCTAAAATTATGGTGCCTGCAGCGAAACATTTTTTGTTGTTGAATTATGTGGCTGACAGCGAACCAGTTTTCGCTGCTGAAGTGTGTGGCTTGCAGCGAACCAGTTTTCGCTGCTGAATTGTGTGGCCAACAGCAAATCAGTTTCGCTGCTGATTTTCTACAATGGACCCCCGAGCATAAATGACTTAAATGCTTGTAATAATTTCATTGTATTATGGTGTAAAATGTGGAACACTTGAATGTAAACATATGGACTCTTAAAATAAGTATGGTGATGGATATGATTTAAAGATGCAAATATATTGATTTGTGGCCATTGATGTCTTAAGTGGTGTGGCCGGGATCAGATAATCGCCAGTACAAGTGGAGCAGGTAGGTAGTTTCCACCTTTTTCTCGTATGATGTTTATGTTTTGAAATGATTTACTTATGATAATATTTTATAAAATCCTTATTGAATGATGAAACGACGATGAAGTGTGTGATTGAATTCTTGATGATTGTCAAATCGACTAGGAAATGTCAATCGAGTTCTGGTTGAATGTTGAAACAATGATGAAAATGTTAATGTTCTAAAATGACCTATTTGAGGTGGATATATTATTGTGTTGCGATGAATATTAAACCGACTATGAGATGTTGATTGGCTATTATGAATTTGGGCTACTGATGAAGGGTAGTATGAGTATTACAAAGAATTTTCTGTTGTATTTTATTAAATGTAATTGTGACAAATGGTAGTATGAGTATGACGAAGGATTTTCAGTTGTATTTTATTGAATGTAATTGTGACGAATGGTAGTATGAGTATTACGAAGGATTTACTATTGTATTTTATTGAATATAATTGTGACAATGGGTTGTATGAGTAATTATGAAGGATCTACGATTCTATTTTATTAAGTGTAATCATGATGAATGGTTGTATAAGTATTACGAAGGATCTACTGTTTTATTATATTGAATGTAATTGTAACGAATGGTTGTACGAGGATTACGAGGGATCTATTATTTTTTTTTGGTAAGTTGACGTATGTATTAAAAGAAGAAGATACAAACATTATAAGGGGCATACCCTAGATTTACAACGATAACAGAAACATAAAACAATAGATGGCTACAGGCTAGCCACCGATCCTAAAACTGAAACCTCACTAGATTCGTGAGGGAAACCAATACAACCAGCTAACTAACAAATTAAGAATCTATGGTATTCACCCTCCAAGCTCGTTGGATCCTTTTGTTTTCATTTGTTGGTACGAGGGATCTATTATTGTATTGTATTGAACATTAAGTGTCATGTAATACAAAGGATGTACTGTTGTGTTACTGAATGTTAAACTGTTATGAAATGTTTGCTTGTGTATTACAAATGATCTATTATTGTGTTTACTGAAATGTTAAACTATTTTGGAATGCCTATACGAGTACCACGAAAGGTTCGCCATTATGTTGCAGTGACTATAAAATTGTGATGAACCGTTTGAATCAGCAATTCAAGGGATATTACCGTGTTATAGTGATTTCATAAGACGCCTATAGAACATTTGATTGGTTGATGATTAGCTTTGGCTAATGACATCCTAAGCGGATGACCAGGATGAACAAATGATTAGCTTTGGCTAATGGCATCCGAATGGATGACTGGGACAAGTGATTGATTAGCTTCGGCTAATGCATCCGAATGGATGACCGGGAAAAGTGATTGATTAGCTTCGGCTAATGCATCCAAATGGATGACCGGGAAAAGTGATTGATTAGCTTCAGCTAATGGCATCCGAATGGATGATCGGGAAACATGATAGATTAGCTTCGGCTAATGCATCCGAATGGATGACCGGGAAAAGTGATTGATTAGCTTCGGCTAATGCATCCGAATGGATGACCGGGAAAAGTGATTGATTAGCTTCAGCTAATGGCATCCAAATGGATGATCGGGAAACATGATAGATTAGCTTCGGCTAATGGCATCCTAAATGGATGATCGGGAAACATGATAGATGACTAGCTTCGGCTAATGGCATTCTAAATGGATGACTAGGATGAACAAATTATTAGCTATGGCTAATGGCGTCCAAAGTGGATGACCAAGATGAATAAATGAGTAGCCTCGATTAATGACACCCTAACTGGATGACCAGGATGAATAAACGACTAGCTTCGGCTTATAGCATCCTAAGTGGATGACCAGGATGAATAAATGATTGACTTCGGCTAAGGTCATCCTAATAGGATAGTCGAATTTGAGAGTTATGAGTTAGTTTGAAGAATTGATGCATTCATGTAAACTATGTTTTGTACATACCAAGTATATGAAAGAACTACGATTGTTGTGCTTTAGCAAAGAATAATGTTAGTTCGACCACTGATATTCAAGATGAATGATCAGGTTTGAGTATTGTAATTAGCCTCGGTAATTGACGAATTATTAATGATGGTATTTACATAAGGAGAAATGAAAGAATTATGCTTTTTTGATTCATGAATGAAATGTAATGTTAATATTCTTTACTAAGTTTCTTTTAAATTGCCTTTAATGTTGGAAATTATCTTGTGCTATAACAGGGACATCATACCAACATGGCGTATAAGGAAATCCATTTCACGTCTCACACTTTTCGAAAAAGAACAATATATTCACGTGTTATGGGTGATATGAGTTCTGCATGAACGAACGTGTCAATCACTAAATTAGTCGCCCGACCCCTTTTATAAAGACTAGTAATGAAAAGTTGAAATGGAACACGGATGTGAATCTACGAACAAGTTGATATGATGTTTATAAATATACATATGAGGCATTCATCTAATGAGAATGTCGTGCTGTGAAATTACATGAGGTCAGGATAACGAAAGTACTAGTTGTGTAACTTGTTGTTCGATACTCTTGTATGAACTCATGATGATAACGAGATTAGAATAAGAATGTGAATTTATTGGTATATCGATATGATGTAATGTAAACTTATGAGTATGAAAATATATAATATTATGGACGCGTGTATTGAGAATCTGTTCTATGAGAATGTTGATTTACATTATCCTACATAGATTGTGCCTTGTTAATGAACAGAATGCAATAATAAACCTGAAGAATGAGATGGTGGAAAACACCCAGAATCCGAATGATACAAAAAACAAAATTCCAGTGATTTTGGCTTCGAAAAAGCCCGGTTGTTACAGCTCGTAATTAGGAAGACCTCACCGGCCTATTCACCATGATGGATTGTTGGTAACTTTGACTTGGCTGCCACATACTCTGTGCTTGCCCAATGTTTCTGCTAGGGCATTCCTTCTTATAATGGCCTTTTTCACCACAGTAGTGACATCCTTGCCCCAAATACTGATATTTTCTCCATCTATGACCCTCTCCTCTGCTTATAAAACATCGTCTTGGTGAAACAAATCAGTATCCCAGATGCTTTTGTTCGCACTTCACACGGTGAGGATAATGCACATTCTTTTGGTCACTAGTCCTCCCTAAAGGGTTCGCTTTTGAGTGAGTCTCTCCACCCATTACTCTTTCACTTGACTGTTGGTGAAATAATACCGCTATTGTTCCTTTCTTCTTGGATACCTCAAACATTCCATTTTTTCCCTTCTTCGAAAGCAGCGGTCTACTGGTAAAATCATCCCTGTCTCTTCTTTTAGCCATTTTCGGATGCCCCTGCTAACCTTCTCCAATACAAGCTTTTAAGGCTTGTGCTGCTTCAATCAATTTTCCTACCTACTTAAACCGTAACGTGATTAACCCTTCTCTCAATTCCTGCCATAACCCATCTCTCAGATTCTCAATCATGTGCTCCTCTATCGAGACATAGTGTGGGGCAAACAACGAGACATCATGAAATCACCTTTCATATTCCAACATATTTTCACATACTATATTCAATCACACATGCATAAATTAAGTCATTAACACACACATGGATTCTTTTTTGGGTTTAAGCATGATTCTAAGAGTTTAACAAGGTCTTAATCCATGTATTTCATCATCAACTTTCACAATCTGCCTAATTTCTTCACTTGGCTGGCCCCTCTTAAGTTTACACATTCAAAATCCCTCAATTTTGTTCATATTTCTTTGGTAGGAGTCTACACTAGTGTTCATCTATTCATTATACTACTTAGATCTTCTATTTTTAATCATTTATGAGGTTATATATGTAAGGGACTTTAAGCTTTTTACTCTGAGATTTCATCATCCCTATGTCCCGAAATCATGAGGTAGTAACCAGCTAAGGAAAATACCCTCTTACCTCATGTTTTTTTTGACAATTTTAGAGCAGGTTTTCGTGGTATGGTTTTTCCTTTAATCTAGGTTTTCTTCTTTTCCTATTCTGTTGTTTGTCTCCAGCCGGCCCTCTAAACTCTCTTTTCTTCCATGTTTTTGATTTTCCTTTTTTTTCCCAACTCTCTACTCACTCTACATTTAAGAGGGTTTGCATGTAAGTTGGTCTGGTTTGATTTTCTTTTTTGGAGAGGAGTGTGTGTTGCAGTAATGGCTACTGCCAGTTTTAGGGAGAGGTTTAGGCTCTTTCTCCTTCCAAGGCTTCGGCCACCTCTGTTTTTCTCTAACTCCCCCTTCTTCTCCAACATCCAAGGGAGGTGCATGCAATTGGGTTTGTTGGGTTTTGATTTGGGAAAGAGAGAGAGAGAGTTGTGGCAGCTTGTTGCAGCCAGTTTTGGGGAAGAGGAAGGGTCACCTCCTTTTCCTCTCTTGCATTTATACCCCTCTTAAATGAGGTGGGGGTGTTTAGGTGCTGGCCATGACTGTTCTCATCCCTCTTTGGGTTATCTTAAGGCTAGTTTTATCCACCATAAATCCTAATCTAGGATAGGCCGGTTCTTCACCATCATTTTTTCCTAGAGCAGGTTGGCCTATATTACCCAAATTCATCCTAGCGTAAGTTGGCCTAACACTAATTTTTGTTAGGTGTTCCATAAGTGCCGATATCAATACAACCAATTGACATCATTAACTATTCCTACCCTAGAATAGTTAATCAATTCTTATCGATATCTGGTTTACCATCAAAGTTGTCGATGTCAAGAACCCTTGACATCATTAGCCTCTTTACCCAGAGTAGCTAATCACACCAAAAATGGTTGTTGATACCAATGTGACCCATTGATATCATTAACTATTCCCGACCTGATCAACTTATCTTTTTCCCCTAACAAGGAGTAATAATGTCGATGTTAGAAATCTTTACTAACATCATTAGTCACTCAATTTATTGGGATCGACTAATCAATTTAAGGAATGCTGGCACTAATAGAACCTAATCGATACTATTAGCTATCCAAACCCAAATAGCTAATCAATGTCATCTGAAATGTCGGTACCAATGGAACCCCATTGATACCATTAGGATTATGTTATCCTTGAACTCTAGAATCATGCTTAAATTGAAACAGAAATCATGTCATGTGTTGTCTTGATTATTTTGTGTGAATGATAGCACTATATATCTTGAGAACTAAGTGAATGATGGTGTGTTTCTAGCATGTTATTATGATTATGAGTTGTGTGGATGAATTGCCATGTTACAATCATGAATGTAAGTATGTAGTTGTAACAATGCTAAATGTTGATATTGGATGAAATGAGAAAACGTTGCTAATAAACATGTGCCAGTGCTTATGTTGCTTGATGATGAATGATGAATGGAGTTTAATTCTATTGAGGTTCTATGTTCAACTAGGTTGAGAAACATTGGTAGAGGGTCTTACACTTGGACAAGGGAAAGAAGTGAAACCATAAACGACTCCATCGTCGCTGTTGATTTCTGAATCGGTTGCGATAAGGGTTGTGTGATGATTTCTGAGTCAACAGTGACTTAGATTTCATCAATGATTTCTGTGTCAGTAGTGAATCAGTGTTCATTGTTGAAATAGTGTGGTCTACAGCGAATCAGCAATTCCCTGCTATAATTATGTTGCTTGCACTGAATCAGTGTTCGCTGCCAGAATAGTGAGGTCTACAATGATTCAGTATTTGTTGTCGAAATTGTGTTATTCACAACAAATCAACATTTGCTACTGAAATTTATGTTATTTACAGTGAATCTGTGTTCGCTGCTGAAATTTTATGGTCTGTAGCAAGTTAGCGTTCGCTGTTGAAATTTGTGTTGTCTGCAGCGACTCAGTATTCGCTACCAAAATTATGTTGTTCATAGCAAACCGTCATTCGCTGCAAAATTGTGTTGTCTATAGTGAACTAGTGTTCATTGCCAAAATTGTGTTGTCTATAGCAAATCAGCGTTCGGTGTCGAAATTGTGTTGTTTGTATTGAGAATTTATTTTATAGGAATGTTGATTTACGTTATCCTACGTGGATTGTGCTTTGTTATTGAATGGAATGCAATTATAAATATGCAAAATAATATGGTGAAAAACATCTAGAACCGGACAAAGGAAAAATTCCATTGATTTTGGCCTTAGAAAAGTCGGGTCATTATAGTTGGTATTAGAGCATCTAGTTAGGATCTTGAGGGTCAGTGATGATAAAGTTTTGTGATCTATCTTATGATGGTGCACACTCGACAAGGGGCATGAACCAAGCCACCCTCCATAGAATGGAGGAGTAAAGGCCAAAATGCCTAAGATTTGCTAGACGAAGACCTCTTGAATGGCATGGTTTCTCATATCCCGATGAGTATCCATCTTATGGGAATGTGGATTTATTCTATATTCATTGATGCCATAATAAAGAGGGAATGCCTTAGCAGAAATGTTGGGCAAGCATAAAGGATGTGGCAGCCAAGTTCAAAGTTACTGATAGTCCATCACAGTGAATAGACCGATGAGATCTTTCCAATCAAGAGTAAACTCCAGCCGAGGAAGGCCAAGGGCATAAAATGATCAGACTTCAGGAAGAGTCTTCCACCTAATGTAAGAAGAATTTAGGGATGCATCCGATGTGGTAACAGGTACACTACGGATGAAAAACTTTAATGTGCATGTGTTTTTTGAACTGGGTGCTACCTATTTATTTAATACTAGGAGAATTTGTCAACAAAATGGAAAAGGAGTTCGTAATTGGAACTCCAACAAGAAATAGGGTATGAAACAAAAGTAAACATGATGCAACTTAGGTGTTATTGATGTAATATGGGGCAGTGATCGTTTATGTGTCAAGACAGTTAAAGACTCACGTAGAGAATTAACTGAAACACAACCTGGTGTCGGTTCCTATGGTATTTGCTATAAGAACCTGGAGGCACTATCAATACGAGTCCCTTTAATTTCATAGATGAAATTTATATTAGGAGGGGAGAATGTAAACAACAAAAAAGAGAAAAAAAAAAAGAGAGAGAAGTAAAGCTGAAATGACTCTACCATCACTGCCGATTTCTGAATCAGCAGCAGCGTAGTTTTTGACTGCCGATTTCTGAATCGACAATGGAAAGTTTTTGGCTGCCGATTTCTAAATCGGCAGCGGCATAGTTTGGCTATCGATTTTTGAATTAACAGCAACGTAGTTTTTTTTTGCCAATTTCTGAATCGGTAGTGACACAGTTTTTGGATGCCGATTTCTAAATCAGAAGTGACACTGTAAAATCTAACAAAACTTTATGTGGACTGGCCTATCCTATAGGAGAATGGGAATAGAAACTAGCCCAATATAACCAAAAAGAGAGATAAAGATAGCCTTGGTCTAGCGCCCAAACACCCCAACAGACTTATTGGGGCTATAAATACAAGGAGAGAGAAAAGGTCACTCTTCCTAAGATGAGCTGCATGCTTTTGCCCTCTTCCTCTTCCCAAAAATCTGCTTGCAATAGCTGCATGCTCCCCTTTTCTTCTCCTTTCCCCAACAGAAACTTAAACCCACACCCCCTGTTGTATCAGTTTCCGTTGCTAAATTATTTTGTCTACAGCGAATTAACTTTCACTGCCAAAGAGTGTTGTCTGTAGTGAATCAGTTTTCGCTGCCAAATTGTGTTGTCTATAGCAAATCAGTTTTTACTACTGAATTGTGTTGTCTGCAGCAAATTAGTTTTCGCTGCCGAATTTTGTTTGTCTGCAACGAATCAGTTTTTCACTGTTGAATTGTGTAGTGTTCAGCGAAAATTATGTTGTCATCAGCGAATAGGTTTTCGCTGCCGAATTTTGGAGTCCGCAATGAATCAGTTTTCGCTGCCGCATTGTGGTGTCAACAACAAATCGTTTTCGTCGTCAAATTGTGGCGTCAGTAGCGAATTCATTTTCGCTGCCGAATTATGGAGTCACCAACGAACTAGTTTCGCTGGCGTTCTGCATTCCAGCGAATCAGTTTGCTGGTGAATCTGCGTCACTAGCGAACCAATTTTCACTTACTAATTTTTGCAGCAGATTTACGTATCTAAATTGATCTAATGACTAAAATGATTGCATTGTGTGATGGTGTATATGTGGAACACTTGAATGTAAACATGTGAATTCTTGAAATATGTATGGTGATGAGTAGTTGTATGAGTACTACGAAGGATCTATTGGTGTATTATATTGAATGTAAATTGTCACGAATGTTTATATGAATATTGCGAAGGAGTTATTGTTGTGTTATACAAAATGCTAAATTGTTACTAATATTTTTATGAATATTACGAAGGATCTATTGTTGTATTGTACTAAACATTAACTATCACGAATAGTTGCATGAGTGCTACGAAGGATCTATTGTTGTATTATACTGAATGTAAATTGTCACAAATATTTATATGAATATTGCAGAGTTATTGTTGTGTTATACAAAATGCTAAATTGTTATGAATATTTTTATGAGTATTACGAAGGATCTATTGCTCTATTGTACTGATTATTAACTATCACGAATAGTCATATAAGTATTATGAATGATCTATCGTTGTATTATACTGAATGTTAATTGTCATGAATATTTGTATGAGTATTGCAAAGGATTTAATGTTGTGTTATGCAGAATGCTAAATTGTTATGGAATGCTTGTTTGAGTTTTACAAAGAATCTATTGTTGTGTTATACTGAATGCTAAACTATTATGGAACTTCTGTACGAGTATTATGAAGAGTCTACTATTATGTTATAGTGAATGTCAAATTGTTTTGAATCATTTGAATGAGCATTACAAATGATATATTATCATGTTATAATGATTTCATAAACCGTCTATGGAATGTTTGATTGGTTAATGATTAGCTTCGGCTAATGACATCCTAAGTGGATGACCAGGATGAACAAATTATTGGCTTAAACTAATGGAATCCTAAGAGGGTGACAGAGATGAACAAATGATTAGCTTCGGCTAATGGCATCCTCAGAGGATGACCAGGATGAATAAATGATTAGTTTCGGCTAATGGCATATATCCTAAGTTGATGATCGGGATGAACAAATGATTAGCTTCGGCTAATGGCATCCTTAGAGGATGGCCGGGATGAATAAATGATATAAATGATTAGCTTTGGCTAATGACATCCTAAGTGAATGACCGGGGTGAATAAATGATATAAATGATTAGCTTCGGCTAATGGCATGCTAAATGGATGACCGAGGTGAATAAATGATTAGCTTCGGCTAATAGCATCCTAAGAGGATGACCGAGATGGACAAATGATTAGCTTCAGCTAATGGCATCCTAAGTGTATGACCGAGATGAATGAACGGCTGGTTTCGGCTAATGGTGTTCTAAGAGGATAGCCGGATTTGGGAGTTATGAGTTAGTTTCAAGAATTGATGCATTCATGTGTACTATGTTTTGTATATACCAAGTATGTGAAAGAATTACGATCGTTATGCTTCAAATAGAGAATAACGTTAGTTTAGTTAACGGTATTCGAGACATATGACCAAGTTTGAGGTTTGTAATTAGCTACGGTAATTTGCGAATTATTAGGGGTGGTATTTTCGTAAGTAAGGAGAAATGAAAGAATTATGCTCTTTTGGTCCATGAATGAAATGTAACGTTGATATTGCCTTATTATGTTTTAAAATTGCTTATAATACTTGAAATTACCTTGTTCTGTAACAAGGAGATCATACCAACATGGTGTGTAAGGAAATCCATTTCGCGACTCACACATTTTGTATATTTGCATGCTATTGTTGCGATGTCGTAGTCGCATAAATTAATTTCCTTAACTTAAAATACAACACACAAGATAATATAGAGCAAGCAAGGGGTCGATCTCACATGGAAGGTTCAAGTCAGATTTTTATGCTAGATGATATGCAATTTGGGGGGGTTTTAATGTTATCTAGTCCAAAGCAAAAGAAAACAGAAAATTATCAAGCAAAATTAAATAAAATCAAAAAATTATCAAGAGAACAAACCTTGGTTGCAAGTAAACATCCACCTACGGAAATCAAAACTAATCATGGAAACGAAACATCAATTTATATTTTGAATATTTATCTCTTCTTAACATTGGTTAGTTAACAGATTCGCCATATAACTAATCCTAACCATCAAACAACCACAGTTTCCGCACTAGTAATTTAATTCAATGGCAGCCTTAAGAACTAGATAAGTTGATTAATCAAGAAAACATAATTGTCAGCAATCTATGTTAGATTTGATGGAATATTCTCCCTAAGATTAATAATGTAGATTCGCCACAATTATTAAACTCAGTTGCTTCACAAGTTCATAAACCACAACTCCGGTTTAGATATCAAACTTAGCAATAGATTATTTACAATAATAACTTAGAGTCCGCTCTAACAATTAAAATAAACAATCATAGGAAAAATAAGCATAGAATGACAAACATATTCATCATATAAACTAAAAAGAAAAGGTAAAATAGATCTCACAGTTCTTGAAATCCGAAGGTTTCTGTGTTCTTGTAACTAAGAAAAAGAGTTTAGCCTAGCATGTTTGTTGAACAACTAATCAAAAACAAAGAAGAAAACATGATTTCGGGTTTGTGGGGGAGAAAGAGCGTTTGTTCTCTCTTCTAGCCGACTCCTCTTCTTTTTGCTCTTTCCCTTCTCTCTTTCTTTTTATATGAAACCCTAGTCTCAATTTTACAAAATAGTCCTCCCTTAAGTCGACAGTTTGCATTTAAGTACTTCAATAACTATTTTTCTAAAAAAGAGAAATATTCTTAAATGAAATCTTCAAGCTTTGACTTAGAGGAGCTAAATTGCTGAAATAAAAAGGTGGATGTCGGTATAGATGCTTCGGAACGTAATTTGGACTCGTTTCTTCGGAATGAAATCTTCAAGCTTTGGCAAAATTCAGTTGTCATCTTTGAAAACTCATATCTCCCTCATATAACATCTGTTTTGGATGCAATTGGGAGCGTTAATAGGTCTTTGAGTAAGGAATCTATCAAAATTGAGTTTGCATCAATTGGACATCTGTATCTCCAGCTATTCAAGTTGGAATGGCCAAAGGTCAACATTGGCAGATTCTGAGATTTGACTTTGAAGGCTATGATTTCCATGCTCTTCCTTATTTTATTTTCTTGTCTTAGATGTACAGAAAGGTATGTATGTTAGGTTTTTAATGCCACTTGAATCACTTCATTTCGACTTCTAGATCTTACGATTTGCACAAAACATCGACTGAAGGTTAAATCTGCCAATTACCTCCAATTTACTCTGTTTTGCATCTTTCATCCAACAGTGCCTTCAAAACATAAAACAAAGAATATCAAGACATTTTATATTTAAAACATAGGCAAAACACTAGTTAAATATGGGTGAAACTATCGAATAATATTGTTGCATCAGCTTTGGGTGATATGCATTTTGTATGAACAGACGGGTTAATCGCTCAATTAGTCATCTGACCCCTTTTGTAAAGACTTGTAATGAAAAATTAACATGGATGTGTATGTGCGAACATGTACATATGATGTGTATGAATATACATATGTGGTATTGATGTGCATCATGGAAATTATAATCCATCTTGTAAAGCTAACACTAATATGCAAGAAGATTCAGATGGTCCAATGACAAGAGCGAGAGCGAAACAACTACAAAGGGCCTTGACGAGTCAAATTGGAATGATTGAAGCTGCTTCGGAGTTAAAAATCAGCAATCAATTTGAAATTGGTTCAAGGATATTTATTTGCCAACAATTGGAACTTGGAGATGGGAAAAGCCCTTAATGGTTCTTTTGATGCTGGGCTACTTGAATTTGGGTTGATATGCAAATAAGTAAAGGAATTGATGCTATTTATGGTCAGAACAGCAAATGAATTTGAACCTGAATTTGAAGTCATCCATTGCATGTGAAAACAAGACTAATCTAGGTGGATTTCAAGTTCAGAACATGTTCTTTCTAGATTGTCCAACCATG
>Ga0325405_1002560_pt1 | contig 18706 bp, 18 predicted proteins | sample PopdelMetagenome_21_FD_205663 | JGI IMG/M metagenome (GOLD analysis project Ga0325405, IMG submission 205663) | Populus deltoides microbial communities from Bellville, Georgia, United States - Xylem-Control-R2 | ecosystem: Host-associated > Plants > Phyllosphere > Stem > Wood/Secondary xylem...
CAAAACTTTATATTTTTTTAGTTTTTGAGTTGGAGTGAGGAGAAGAAAAGTCATCAAATAGGAGCAAATGAGAGAGAAAGTTCATGGTTGAACAAATATAAACATCAAATAAGTCGATTTTAGTGTTAACAAGTTCCATTTGATAAAAAAAAGTTTTATTTAATTGATTTTTACCCATTATCTTGATGGGAAAAGTAGATCGACATCAACAAAGATTTTTATCTACTTGATTTGGTGTTTTTTCTTATTACCACTTTATGGATATTTTAGATAAAAAAAAAATATTGGTTTTTAGAGTTTATAAGGGTATATATTATGTGTTTTTAGGTGAAAATTGATTGAAAAATAGCTTATTGGTCCAAAAGAGCCCATCTTGATTTTTTAGCCACATATAATGGCTAGAAACTGACTTTGAGATTACGTGATATCTACTATTAATAACAACGCATTATCTAATTGTTTTTTTAATAAAAAAGAGCAGATGGCATGAAAGGTTAGACTCACATATATGGCCTAGGTTAGGCATGCTAGCCCACCTAGGCCAGACCCTGACTTGTCTCTTTTTGGCCTTCAATTTTTTTTTTTTATCTTTAATTCAAATTAGATATTTTAGTTTTTTTACTAAATTTTATTTAAATAAATAAATTAAAATTTTAATTGGGATATTCTTTAATAAAGTATAATTCAATATTTACTTTGTTTTTTTAATAGGATCAGAACACTTTTTTCTAATATAAATAAGCATTTTTTTTATATAGCTCTTCATGATATATTTTTAATAATCACTTTTTTTAGTGTTTATATTTTTGTTATCGTTTAATAAGATAAAAAAATAGATTCTAGAAAACAAAGTTATGGTACCTAACCAGGTTTATGACCCATATAGTAGGCTTGACGAGTTAAACCGAGTGGATAAAAAATATCATTATCTCAAATTATTTTTTTTAAATGACAATATCTCAACAATATCAAGTTTTATTTTTAGTCAAATGAGGTTGTGGAAGAAACGAATGTTTTATATAGACCTACTCAGTTGAACGAATTATATCAGGCCAACACGGTTTAGTAATTTTATTTCAATTGAATTTATTTTTTTTATAAAAATATTGATATAATAAAATAAAAAAATTAAATAGCATGTTGTGATGTAAGATCATGTTTTTTTATCTGCATCTATCCATTATCTTTCGTATATTATTATTAATTGGCGTTTATTTTTCAATTTACATTTGAATTTTTTCTTGTTTTTTATAGAAAAACTTAACAACACTCTCACACACATATATATTAAAATGAATTTCTAATATAAATAAAGCAAGAGCACGGGGACTAGCCTTGTTCGAAGGTCTAAATTTAAGGGGAAATTGGGGTAGCCGGAATCTCTTTTAGAAGAAACTTCTAATTTTGGTGTGCATGAAAAAACCCTAGCTACTGAAACGGAAGTTATGTACGTATACGTACAGTAGCCCTTGGAAAGGACGTCCTTTCTAGATAACTGTGATTGGAAGAGCCAAAGCAAAATACTTCAAAATAAATAAAATAAAAACCCTAACCGTGGAAATGGATGGATGAGATCCATTCGTTAAAATGCGAGATCTACTCGGTGCAATATATATATATATATATAAAATGCGAAGGAAACCTGTACAGATCCAACATACGAGGAAGGAGACTCTTTGTTCCTTAGAATGGGGGACCAAGATCTCGACAGCACTTATTGATTTTGGTTCAAGTGGTTCCAACTGTATGTGAGCAACCCTTAAGCGAGGTAGCTAGCTAGCAGGTGGCGGTTGGAAAATAGAGCCATGTATTTTTCTCCTATTCAATAAAGGGAAGATGCAAGCTCATACATCAGCTTTAAATGCACTGAATTAGAAATCCTTCTCAGCAGCAGCCAGGCATTTCCTGGAGACTGCATTCGCTTATTACTGTTAACAATGATACCATTACAGAAGCAAAAACCTAAAAAAAATGGGGGCTTAGGCAGCCGTGAGGACTCTCCAAAGATATCGGTTGCGTGTAGAAGCAGTAAAATGTTTGGCAACTGCACAATACACAAGGATATGCAGTAATAAACAAACGCATGGCACAATCTAGTAACGATTCAAGTAGGTCCTGCGCCTGAACCAGTTGTAGTCAGGCAACCCTTGGATGGGACCCATGGCAGCAATTGCAATATCCTGCAATAACAAAACATCAACACATCTTATCCAAAACTCCCAGGCCTGTTCCATTTGCATGTGATTTCTTTCAAACGATTGAAATCAGTCGGGTTTATTTTTTATGTGCAAGGTTCTTTAACAGGCAAAAACATTTATCATTAGGATTTAGCTCTTTGTACACTTGTTTACTTGCTATTTGCAAAACACTTTCCCACTTTAACAAATTGACACGTTTTAAAAGTTCTTATAGAAGAAAGAAATAGATAAATAGACATAAAACTTGAGATGGAAATTCAACTGCTGCAACTAACAGAGCTTCTTAGCTTCAACATAATTCTTACAATTAGAAACTAGTTGATGTTAAAGCAGGATCTAAGATAACAGTAAGACTCGGGGTATTCTATAGTTTGTACCTGGTCGTGAATAAATCGGTTTGCAACACGTTTGATAGTGCTTGAATCGACAGAATCAATCCTAGCAAACAGTTCGGCGTATGGGATTCTTCGACCATAAGTAAGTAGCTGCAACCATATGCAGCCAAATGTAAGGAAAAAATGAGTAACTAAAGTAGATTACAACTCTGATTTCACTTCAAACAAGATTACTCTCACTAGTCAATGTCTATGATCCTACTACTGTTAATCATACAAGAATAAACACCTAAAACCAGACAATGGAAGCTGCGGCATATTACTAAACACTATTTTGTATAACATAATTATCAACGACTCACATGACTTGGATCTAGTGAATAACACACATTAATCATGTCAACCTATTTCTTTTTTTATACATAGAAAAACATGCTGGTAGTGATAATAGTATCTGTAGTTTGAAAGGAAATATTTAATAAGGAAAAAAAAGGAAAGAAAATTCTAACAATAAAATAGTGTGGATAAACACAAATGGATATAAAACACAAAAATATCAGCCTATTCAAGTATTAAAGTAACAGAATATTTTCATGAAAAACAATTGAATGGGAGTATTATTTTGTTTTCATTGAATTTCTTGGTAACACTGATTAAAATAATTTGAAAGCCTTTGCACCAGCTAAAAGATCAGCCAACGAAGGATCAGACCTAACCATCAACATGTACAGCGCAACAAATACTGTTTAGATTGTCTCAGCAGACAATTGTGCTTTAAACTACATCAATTATGAATTGGGTTGTGCAATTTGGGAAACCATTGGAAAAATTAGTAAGGCATTAATTATCTTTAAGCAACAAATCTCATAGTATACCCAGGAAGAGTTGTACAACCTGTACTAGCATTTATTAGCAGATTATTTTATGAGGTTAAGTCATACCTGGCGCCCAATATCTTCCGCTACAGGACTAGTTCCATCAATGTGAAGTAGCAAGGAAGATTTTAACTGCAGTCAAACATGAGTAAGCAGCCAGGTAAGAAAAATGACTAGATTATGGAGAGCATAGGATATTCCAAGATCTGTAAAACATACACATCATCTAGCACGTCAAGAGAAGATTACGAGGATAAAAGCACACAGCATACAAATGATATAGTTTTAAATCATATAACCCCCTTTTCATTTTTTGAACATACAAAGAAGATTGTACAATCAACTACCTTCTTAGCTTCATATGGGAGTTAAAATTTAATTAATTGCTACTCGTGTCTAAATACAGTATATTAGACCAAACAATTGTAGATAATAAATTCCAACATCACAAGAATGATGGAGTTGTCTAAAGTTCAAGTAATTAATGTCAATCAAGTGCTGATCAATTTAATAGTGGAGGCTCACATTAACTTGAAACAACTGTTTAAACTCAAGAAATTCTACTGTGAAAAGGATGACAAGATTGACTAACAAAAAACCTTGAATACAACGTCTCATTGTATCATTCCATCCAAAAAACCATCACAAAATAAATGCAAATTAATTAATCAGAACTAGGTTACAAGATACCATTCCAACAGGAGAATGACACAATTATTAGTATAGCTATTGCTGAGCAACCAAAGTGACATCAGGTTACTTGCCTTCTTCACCCATGTTATTTCTTTACAAACAATCCAAACATCAAACTTTAGTTTGATAGAAAGAAACCAGGAACAAGACTGGAATTAGCATCTTACAAATTCTATATTGCAGACAGCAACAGCTAAATGTTATTCAAGATAATAAAGATTCAGCAGGGGGGGAAAATGATGACTGGATTAAGAAAGCAAAGAATTTTTGTTAATGAAAATCTGCAATGGGCTTCATCTGCATATCATAATCAACAGATTGGGCAGTCTGATATGCACCAGTAAGCAAACAGCAAGGTGGACATACAATTAGTAATACATTGTATGTGATGGGAAAGCATATGTAACACGTTCTGAGTTAATGACCAGAAATCTTATAAAAATATCGTCCAGATGCCAGCAACAAACATGAAAAATCCACTTTTCAAGGAAAGCGTGAACATTAGTAACCACCTGATTACAAGCACGCGTTACATCAGCTTCTGAAACTCGATAGCATAACTTAGATGTCTCGTGCATGATTGCCCAGGCTAAATCATCCAAGCTATCCGGCTGAAAACAAAGCATCAGGCAATATTTTTCATTGAGAAAAGAGGGAAAAAAAAATCTTAAACGAGAATCCAATCAAAAGGCAAAATGACTTAATTATCATGATATATATATATATATATATATATATATATATATATATCATAGCAGAGACTTGCTACACTTGAACATCTTATGCTTTCAAAGATGAATCAGCAAGTAACAAATCTTTAATGACCAACTTAAATGAGACAGCAAAAGAGAGATGATGGGAAGAAATGATGGTGGGCCACAAACACATAATGTAGCATTACCCAGGAAGGCATACAATTTCCAATTATATACCAGTCAAAGCAGAGCAAGATTGGAACTGACTTCATAAAAGTTCTCAGAAGCATGATTTATTGAGAGTTACGCATTGGTTGATGAACCAAATTACTCAGGATGATGAGAGAGAGTGCCAGTCAATTTCCTATTGCAGGCTATGTGAAAACATTATTAACACATTAAGATTCATTCCAAAGTTACCCTTTTCCATTCCTTGCTCGACTATGCTAAAACTACATTTTTCCAAATAATAAGAAAACAAGAAAAATCTCCATACCTTTGCAACAGCATAAACACCAAAAAGACCAGTGTCCTTGTAGTTTGTGTTGAAAGCCATCATACTTTCTGCTATTTCATCAATGCCAACCCTTTGTGCTAGTTCAGAACTGTCCAATGATTGAGATTTAATCAATGCCCTTGCTAACAAGACAAAAGTGTCTTAAATAGTCAGCCAGTTAAACTTTGAAACTTGTCAGGATGTGGAAAAACAGAGAAAAGAATGATCATTGAAACATTAGTGGTTAATCATGCAGCCCTATTAAATGTAATGTTTAAAAAATCTTATTTTTTAAGCTTAATTGCTTATAACTCCACCAACAAAAGGATTCCATTTGTAGCTCATGAGTCGACCCGATTTCTGTAAATACAGACCACTGTATAAATTTGCTCTCCAGAAATGTTATAATAAAATTCCTAAACTGTTAAATGAAGCCTCCCTGAATACAAATAATTTTTTAAAGATGAATGGCGGTGAATGTGGTAAATTAGAGAGAGGAGAGGTTACCCCATGTGCTTTCCACCTCCTGCACTCTTGTTCCAAGAACCCAACATAGCCTGCATGACCATCAAAGCAATGGAATCTGGATCTGTCCAAGATGCTCCTTGAAAAGCAACAGCGAATTGTGCCAGAGGAACATCGTCATCAATTATCCTGACCTGATTTTTCACAACAATAAGCAGAAACAGTAGTTTAGAGAAAGAAAAAGGCATAGAAAGAAGGCATGGATTTCAAGTTACATCTTCCCACCTCAGAACCAGTGAAATATGCAGGGTCTTTGGAAACTAACTGTGCAGCGGTAGTTGGATCAGATGATAACTTTGTAAACAACTTCTTTACTTCCCCAACAAATTCCTCATGCTTCACAGCCCCTGATGCGACAATCACCTGAAATGAAAGTCACACAAATACCCATGATAAGAATTTCAACAGCAGGCCTTCAATCTTAATAGCAAGCAGAAAGGAAAATGGAAATAATCGTTCGGCAATCCCACAACTCCATCTTGTACAAAAGTAAAATAACATAAAGCATTACCATTCTAGGAGCTGTGTAGTGTGTTTGTATATAGTTCTGAAGATCATTCCTGGATATTGTCTCGATGTTTTTAGCAGGTCCCAGAATAGTTCTACCTAAAGGAGTGTATTGAAAAGCAGTTGCATGCAAATGGTCAAAAATTACTTCCTCGGTTTGCCCCTCAACCTACAATTTTCCACATACATCATTTATAACTGTTAGAAGCAGGAAGCAAAATCAATTAAGGCTATATCCATAGAAAATGTTGAACTAAGAAAACTGAATGCCGGCAGTAAAATGTTACTGGAAGTACAATACAACAACACATTTTTCACATGAAAATTACCCACTTTGGTAACTTTGAAAAGCAATTGAGCATTTTGTTCGGTACACAGCATAGCAAACAACTCAGTATGCTTACAACAAAGATCCAGTTAAGCAAGTTTAAAACTTTATCACTAGAACATAACATTTAAAACCATTCACTAACAAATACATGACCATTTCTCCATAACCAGGATTCATGTAAACAAGTTTGAAACTTTGATGCTAGGACCTGACATCTAAAACTACCCGACAAACAAACACCACATCTTCTATTTGAAAAACTTCATAAAACAAACACCAAAAAAGTTAACTAAATGACCCACACTTGCAAACAACAATGACATCCCTCATTAACTTGTAAGTAAATCAACAACTATTACCATTTCTAAATTAAAAATCAGCAAGCATAGATAACTATGCAATTCTAATTCCCACATGCTCAACCCAAAAATACAAAGAACCGTGTCAAATCCCATTAATCAAAGCTACAAAGACACCAACTTTCATAACAGTTAAACCCAAAAGCACAAAACTTTAAACATAAACAACCAAAACCCACAACCCAAAAGACAGAATTTTACAACCACCGAACACAAAACGCTAGACTCTTTAGACACAACAGGCAAAACAACAAAAATCCATTTCCAATCCAAGTTCAAACAACAGAAAAAACCCAAATTTACCTCCTTCATTTCCAAAGTAATAACGTCCCTCTCCCTAGATATCCTCCCCTCATCGAAAGTAGAGTTCTGCAAAATATCAGCCAAAATATCCAAGGCCTTGTTAACATCTTTGTCCATAACTTTAGCATAATAAGTAGTCTGTTCTCTACTTGTATACGCATTCAAATGCCCTCCCATATTCTCTATCTCCTCTTCCAATTCCCTCACACCCCTTTTCTCCGTTCCCTTAAATATCATATGTTCCAAGAAATGAGCAGTCCCATTTGTCTCATCGGACTCAAATCTCGACCCGGCATCAATCCAAACCCCAACAGTCGCAGTTTTAGCAGCCAGATTCGACTCAGTAGCGACACGGAGACCATTAGGGAGCGTAGTGATGCGGGTTTCAGGTGAGGAGAGGATATGGGTGTGGGTTTTGAGAGTTGGGTGGGGTGACCCGTATTTGAGGAATCTTGGGTCCGGGTTTTCGAGGAGTTTGAGCTTTGATTTGACTGATTCAGCTAATCGGTCGTAGATCATGGCGGTTGGTGGTGGTGGGGTGGATGGTGTGGTGGGACTGACGGTGGCGACGGAGGCGGCATTGGAAAAGGATCTGGCCGTGGTTGCTGATAAAGGTCTGTGGGGCCGGCGAGCTAGGGTTAGAAGGCGCTTCCAAGCCATGATTTTGGTTTGTGTGTGTTAGGGTTTGTAGATAAAAACAGTGGAGACCTGAGAGGGTCTAGGATAGTGGAGATATGACTATTAAAACATGGAGGTGAATTGCAGGTGTGATTTTTTAAACGACGTGTCGTTGCAAGCGTGTGTTTTTACCAATTTTGTTAACAAAATATTAATTAATACATTTAATTTACAAGCAATAATGGAAGTCATAGCTTTTGATTTACAAATTACAAGTAATTAATTACGTAAGTTGGTGATTGGAAAAAAAATAAGAATATTTTTTTTATATTAATATATTTATTTATTAAGTCTAATGTTTAAGTTTGTAAGAAGAGAAAATATTAGATAAATCTAAACCACAGGACCAATTAATAATTTTTTTATATAAATTATTAAGTTTTTCATAGGAAAATACGAATTACAAAATTCATTTTAATAAATAAAATCACATTATATTCTTATAAATTTATGTTCATTATAGTGATTTTCAATAAATGATTATATATATATATATATATATAAAACAAATCACCTCCTATTACATCTTTTGTCATCTCTTAAGTAGAATAGTTGTTGTGAACTTTTATAAGGAGAAAAAGAACCCAAAAAAATTGTAGTGAAAGAAAAAAGTTTAAGTCATGAGAATTTTTTTTTATGGTTAATAGATCTACATCGAAATATCCTAGCCCATTTACTTCTTTATATTCAATCAAATAAAACAAAAACTACATCTATATTTATATTTAATAAATTAATTTAATTAAAAAATAAAATATTTTTAAAAAAACTTAAATTGAATAAATAATAAAAAATAAAAAAATCAAGAATAACCAGAATTATTTAAAAAAATCAATTAAAAGTCCTATAGAAAACAAGTAAAAAAATTAACAAGATCCAATCTCTAATTAAATAAATGTTAAATAATAAAACTGAAAAAAACAAGAACTAACAAAACATTATAAGATGAGTATCTCATGATTATATGCAATTAATTAATTTAATTTAATTAAAAAGTGTATCTTAAAAAAAATTAAATTTAACTTGTGTAGTGTAGAGGTCATCAACTTTTTTTAATAATATTTATATTTATTAAATTATATTTTTTTCCTTAAATCAACCTAATAATAACAAAAAATCCCAAGCTAAATATAAAATTTTTGTTGAACATAAGCTTGATAAAAATCTACTTTTAAAGGTATTTAAATTAATTTATTTTTTTAAAAAAATAATAATATGAAAACACCCTTAGGTATTATTTTTTAAAAGTTTGATTTTAAGGTTTTATTGTGCACCATAAATGCAAAAAGATTGATTTTAAGTTTGATTTAAGGTTGTATCTGTGTAAAAAGATCATCCTATTTCTAATAATTAGTTATATGATTTTTAAATTATAAAATTTAATTTTTAATTAACTCAATGTTAAAGGATGAAATTGAAAAAAAAATCAATTATAAAAGAGAACATAAAAAATGACCTAAATAAACCTGAGTTAATCTGTCAAACTTATGACACAATTCATGAGACCGAGATAACCTCATATCATATCATGCTAACTCGAGTTGACCTAGGCCTTTTTTATTCTTTTTTTTTAATTTAATTTCGTGGTTCCAAGGTTTTTCTTTCTATGTTATCTTGATCCTTTTTTTATGTAAAATTTTGTCTATTTACTATCATTGTTTATTTTTTTATCATCTAATTAAAATAAAACCAACTTATATATTAATACAAATATATTGGCTGAACATGTTTCCAAGGTTAAAGGATCAATGGAGTGTTATAATCACATTACAAATGGCCGCAAAGCTGAGAGAACTAGATTCCCAACATGGAAATAAGCTTGCCTTAATTTATACAAGCAAATGACAACAACAAAAAAATAAAAATCACTGCGTTCCAAGTTAATTGACAACGAAGAATTACTAAAACCAAATACAAATGGCATCATAAGACTGCAAGATGAACACCAGCAAGAGTATTTTTTTGAAGTGATTTTCTAACAACATCAGGTCGTGATTCATGCTAGGACTCATCTGGAGTAAAATGACTCCATTCACCACCTCCGAGATAAACATTAGCCAAGGGACTGATAACAACTTGATCAAGGGATGTTGGACTTTTCAGTATATGCGTTATCAACTTCATTTCGAACCAGTTACCATTAAATCCATTCATCTGAACCTTCTTGAGTCTTCTATATGTGCATCCACAGAGATTTCCTCTTTGATTTTTGTGGAATTCTTTGTTGGGGATTCCGGCTCCCCATGTACGGACTGGTGGTGTACTGATAGTTGCCCATTGGAGGCTAAGCACACTGAGACTCAATATTTAACGTGGTTCGGCAAAACCACCTACATCCACGGGAGAGTTCCATATTATTATAGATATAGAGAAAGGGTTACAACACACATGATGGAGGAGGATCACTTCACTCAAACTCTACTCTCATTGCTCACACAAACACTGTTGCACAAGGCAGCAGGGCTGCTGCCCTTAGAAGCCCTTCTTTCTCTCTTGGTCTCTCTACTGCACTCACAATCTCTCTCTCAGTTTGCTCTGCTCTCTTGCTGCCTATTTATAGGCAAGAATGGTGCCACCAGCTCCAACTCTTCTTCAACAAAGGTGGCTGCCAACTCTAGCTCTTCTTCAACAATGGTGGCTGCCAACCTTTGACATCTTGGATGGGTGCACATGGTTGGTGTAACTCCAGTTACAGGCTCTTGACAATGGCAACCCTCTCCTAGAGTAGGGCTGCTGCCACATAAATGGCAATATCCCAACAATCACCACCTTTGCCATTTATGTGGGGCAATTGTCCTCTTGCTTCTTCAGCACAAGCTTGCATCCTGCAACTCTTCCAAGCTTACCATTCTTAGAGCATCTTCGGCCAAGTTTACATGGTATTTGCCACACTTTTCAATCACTAGAGTCACCAAAGCACACCTTTTCTCACACAAAAGGATCACTTCAACCAGATGGTCTCCCACATCACATCTGAAGAGTGTTAACGTTTATCTCTAGGACAACATTCCCCTTCGAGCGTATCAACCATACTCGGTCCGGAATGAATTTTTCAAGCCTCACATCAAGGCTTAGAACACCCCCTCAAATGGAAATTTCTATTTCCAAGTGCGACAGTCATTATCTGAGTATCTCAATATGATCATGAACTCACCTCTCTTCGAAGAGTCTACTCATCAAGGAGTTGCGTCTGCCCTCTGTTCCACCCTAGGAACCACGCCTTACTTCTCCGTGAGTCTCTCGCTCTTAGTCCTAAGAGTCCAGGTAGCTCTCCACCTTTAACCATGGGGTAGCCCATTAAAGGTTGATCCATATATGTCTTGATACTCTAAGTATTACAATGTCATTACTGAGCTCACCACCTTGACAAGAGTCAACTTGTTCTCGGAACCTGCGCATGCCCTCTGCTCCTTCATAGCAGTCGCGTCTTAATGCTCCACAAGTCACCCACTTATTGTCTAAGACAAATGTCTTCTAGCTCATTGATCTTTAGCATGAGGGCAATATCTATGAAAGTCAATCTTGCATTTGTCTCCATACTCATCATAACCACTTCATTAGCTATACACCTGTCCACTCATATCTAGCCATCACATTGGCTCTAGATGTTCTGAACTGGGCATATATTGTGGCCCTCAAACCTTTTCTAAGGTGTCTCCGCTCGTCGTCATGCGGCGGTTTGAACTAGGGCTCCTATTACGGCCCTCACACCTTCTCTAGAGGCGTCTTTGCCCGTTGTCATGGGGCGGTCTGAACTTGAGCTCATATCATGGCCCTCACACCTTCTCTAAGGTGTCTTCGCCTATTGTCATAAGACAGTCTGAACTGGGGCTCCTATTATAGCCCTCACACCTTCTCTAAGGTGCCCTCACGTCTCATATCATGGCCCTTATACCTCCTTTAAGGTGTCTTCGCCTTTCATTGGCGGTTGCATCTTCCTTCAGTTGAGATGCTTCAAAGTGGCTCCAAAATTCTCTACCACCATGTGGACTATGAGAGAGATTACTGCCACTGATTACATAGAAAGAGAAAGTTGCGATATACTCCTCGCAATCCTCCACCTCGATTTCTATGTTTGGAGCTTCTATGCCTTTCTGCTTGACAACTCCACCTACACTAACTCTCCGTGGTGTCTTCGCCTTTCATCATAAGTGGTCGCCTTTTATCATAGGTGTTTGCACCCTCTCAATTAGGTGCCTCTGCAACAGCCCTCTTTCCATCCTTGTATGCATTGGAAATGTCTTCGCTTGTTGTCTTCATCAAGAGCACAAGAGACTTCCTATTGTACAACTTTTCACACAGTCTCTGCTTTGAGCTTCATCTGGGAACTCTTCTTCTCCTTGCACCTGTTGTCTCATCACAGTACCTCCTACGGGTAGTCCTTCACAATCTTCGTGTGCCTTCGCGCAATTTATGTTCTCTAGATTTCTCCCTATTCCTTGCTTATATTTGACAGCAGCTCATCCTGTCACAACACCTGTCCAAGTCAAAATAGGGTGCCAATCTTTATCCCCTTGCTGTATTTCTTTTTCATTATTAGGGTCTTCATCAATCTTCCCCTCGAGAAATCACAATCACCGAATCTAACTTCTTTGGAGAAATCACCACTCCATCAGATCCTTGAACATACGGAACCCAACTGTTTCCTTGTGCCGTCATCCTGCTAGTCTTCAACTGTTTCATTACAAACTGCTAAATATATGAAAATAGTACCGTATGGATAATCCTTCCACTAAGCAAGTTCCTAGGAAAGATTGAAGGGGTCACACTAGTCCCGCTTAAAACCCAATCTCATAGACAGAACTTCTTAGGCCATATCTATCCATCATACTGTCTTTCAGTATATACAACTATTTGCTAGCTTTGTTGCGGCTTTTCTTTACAAGTGATCTGGAATATACTGGTTTAATACATGATTTCTCAACCTCTGATGAGACTACTAGTTCTTGGATTCGTCAAGATTGGTCTTCATCAATTTCCACTATACACCTCTAATTGTCCACATGATTGGGTGTCCAGAGTGTCCCAATTTTGCCTTCCCTCAAGGCAATTAAAATTCTCCCCACTTAGCAGTTCAGCACATGTAATTGGGTAAACATGTGCACCTTCTTCTTCTTCCTCTTCATCTCCATCGACCACCACGATGACCTTCAAATGCCTCCTAATCGGACAATCTCTTTTGTTAATTCACCACCACCATTTTCGGTCTTAAATCTCAATGATCGGACCATACCATTGCATCCGGAATGATCAAATTAGCTGGAAACAAGTCTGAAATCGTCCAAATCGCATTTCAGACGGCTAAGATTTGATTAAAACAATTCTCACCTGATGAGTGGCCTAGATTCAATCTCAGATCCGGTTGCACGTAGAATCAGCTCTACTGTATCCTATCCCTCGGGTCATGGCTCGGCTCCAACTCGGCTCGGCTCAACTCAGCTCGGCTTGTGGCTGATGACGTGTCAGTCGACTGGTCTCTGACATGGCATGCCTATTATGCATGATGATGTAACAATTACATCAGGCTGACGTCATCCCTATCATGCCTACTGTGCATGTTGACATCATAGTTATGTCATGCTAACATCATCCTTATCCGGGTCAGTCAAGTGGCGCGCGTTTATGCGCGTGCCCAGCCACCTCGCCGGCGCGTGAGGATGTTTCTGACGTCTTATTTCAGCTTCGTTTTCACCAGTGGCTTCGTCTCTTCCTCCTCTACATAGTGGTATGGTCAAAACATAATTTTGACAACTTTCATTTTTGAGCAAAAATCAAACTCCATTTTAAACCATATGCTCTGATACCAATTATTGGGAATTCCAACCCCCATGTGCGGACTGATAGTTGCCCATTGGAGGCTAAGCACACTGAGACACAATATTTAACGTGGTTCGGCAAAACCGCCTACATCCACGGTAGAGTTCCATATTATTAGAGATATAAAGAAAGAGTTACAACACACATGGAGGAGGAGGATCACTTCATTCAAACTCTAATCCCTTGCTCTCACACACACTGCTGCACAAGGCATCAAAGATAATCTCAGGTATAAGGTGGGTGGCGGTAGAAGTATACTTTTTTGGAGGGATTGTTGGCTCTCGAATAAGCTATTGATGGAAGGGTTCACATGCCCATATAAGCTCTCAACAAATCCGTGTGGTAAGATTATGGAAATGGGCGAGTGGCGCGAAGGAGTTTGGCGCTGGAATATAGCTTAGTGTCGTGAGCTTTTTCAATATGAATCAGCTATGCTGACATCTCTTCTGCAGCTTCTAAGCGTGGTTCAACTAAATAAGGCAAATAAGTGGGTTTAGAGTTATATTTTGGATGAGAACTATACTGTGAAGTCAGGTACAAATTTGATTGACAACCATGCTTGTTAAAAAAATTGAGCTACCTTAGTAATAGACATTTAAGAGCATGTATGGAACCGTGGAACTTATGAAGATCAAGACGCCCGGATGGCTGATATTCAAAAGCAGATTGAGTCTTTAGAGGACTTGAGTGAGGCTAGAGAGTTGTTAAGGGCGTTCTTTAGGCTCAGATTAGTAGGGGCAAGGGGAGGGTGTTGTGGATGTTTAGGAAGGGGAGGATAGGGATCAGTGAGTTTGAAGGATGCGTTTGCAGGTGTTTGAGAGGCGAGGTTGTACACGATAGGTTTGAACGAGGTTGCTAGGACCTGGGTTGCAGGGGAAAGGGAAGGCTTTTTGGTTGGGAGCATTTTGGTTTTTTAATTATTACTTGAAAACCTTTCTTGGAAAGTGTATTACTCATCTGCAGTACGTGGATGACATCATGATTTTTTCAATTAGTGCGCGTAGGTTTATTACATGTCTATCTTTTTTATGCCAAAAGGAGTTGCAAAATTGTTAACATCTATCCAGAGTATGTCTCAAATGTATGGCACAAGATGGCTCCTCTAAAAATTCAGATTTTCATATGGCTTACAGTCCAAAGGAAAATTAGCACCGGTTTATTTCTAGCATTGAGGTCTTACTCTCAAGCCCTTTGGCTTTCCTGCAAAATCCACACTTGGAAAATTTGGTCTCGTTTTAAGACTCGGCTGTTTCTGTTTGTGGGTCTGAGTTTGTGGGGATCCCATGTTATATATGTTGTTTCTCAAGACTTTATTGATGTCATTTTCGTGTTTGTTACAGAAGTAAGATGAGCCTTCACTCTCCTTCGTTGTACTCTTACCTTTTCTTTTCTTTTAATTCCAAAAAAATGGAATACTGTGATTCTGAGGAATACTGTGATCATTATAAAAAAATGGACCACTGCACTATACTTTCACTCATCGTCTGCATTAATAGAGGAACAAATAATATGACGATGGTTTCGATTCTTAAGACTGTTGCACTCATCGTCATATTAATAGAGGAACATATTACTGTGATTCTGATTGCTGTTGGAATGGCCAGATGCAGGCATATATAATTCTTGACTGTGTCTTATGTTTGTTTATGACAAATTAAGTATTGAAAGCAATTGTTTCTCTTTACACACTCACACCTATCTGCAGCTTTCTGGAGATGCCTTGTTCATTCTTGCGTGTTTGTTCAGAACAAAACATTGATGTAATCAACATTTATATATTCTGCAGGAACACATGGCTCTGGTTTAGGAAGCCCCGCCATATATTAATCAAATTATTATTATTATTATTCTTATTTTGTTTTTAGATTGTTGATATACTGATAGTAAAAATAAATATTATGATAATGTATTTATAAATAAAAAATAACATTTATCGAATTTCTAAATAGACATTTTGTTAGAAGCCATGTTCGTAAAAGCATTTGATTACACACTACAATCCACCAGCTGAGACCATGCATATGTGTGACTATTCATCATCCATCGAGACATCCTCTAGCCTTCAAGGCCCCATAACTCTTTTACTTATTTGGTTCTTCAACTTCTTCATCGAGACAACCTTTTTCTTGTGCTAACACATGACTATATATGGTACAGTTTTTACAAATATAAATGTATGGAAACCTTTGCTTTAGTATATGCATGATTAACTAATCCTGATAAATAATAATAAAATCAGACAATTTAATAGCAATTAAAAGTTAAGATTTCTATAAAAAGAAAACGAAAACAAAGTTTGGCAATAGAATCTTTACCAATTCTACCTTAGAAAGCATGACTTGTTCACTTTGTACAGTTGATGCCATCTTCATCCAACGATGATGCATATTTTTAGTCTGTATAGTACATCCCTTGCAATATTCCAAAAGAGAGGAGGAACGGGGAAGGTGAGAAGGTTGGATATGGGAACCAAGAAATCTGCACTGTAGACAGATTCAAAGGTCCAGATCATTCAATAATAGTATACATGATATGAATATTGGGGGATGAGGTACTGCGTATACATATATTTCTATATGCATTTTGAGGTTCTTACTGCAATTTCAAGTAGAAAACGACACCAAAAGTACTTGCAGATTTCAAATTATTGATTTCCAGTGTTGCCCCCATTCCCTATCATGTTACCAATGCCATGTCAAAATAGAATATATATAGTCTTTAGCAATTTATGGTTTACAAATTAAAGGGTTTAACTCATGATATTATCAAATTTAACCGTTAAAACTAATCATAAACTTTGATAATTAGTCTAATGTTATAAACCACCTTGCTCAAGCAATTCAATTTTTTTAATAAATAAAGATTTTAAGAAAACAAACACTAGATTAATGACCTTTCATTCAATCTTATTCTTTTTAACAATTCGAATGAAAAAGAGAGAGTAATGATTGGGTTTTGTTGGAGATAAATCTGATCTTTATCCTAAAGACATAGTGGCAGCTAAGATAAACTCAGTCAAAACATGATGACTATTCCTGATATCTTGCAGCAACAACTCTGTTACGATTGTGATAGTATTTTTTAGTTTTGAATAGCTAAAATATAAGAAGCAGTTATAAATGTTTGTGTTTAAATATGCAATCAATGTGCATACTACAATCAATGAAAAATAGAGGAACACTTTTCATTCATCTCTATCTCTCTCTGTATTAGTTAAAGTTTGAGTTCTTTTATGGTATCAAAACTTTTTTAAAGACTCACGTCTAAATCATTCTTCAAAATGTTTGCCTTCCCAAACTCATTAGCTTCCCCTAATATTGAAACTAATCTTCCCATCTTCAATCCATCTTCCCCCATTCACCTTACCAAACTCACACGGTTGAATTACCCTACATGGAAAGCAACCATGTCACCCTACCTCAAAGGCAAAAAATACCAGCTTATGATATTTGGGAAACTCAAGATAATCTTATTTTTAGCTGCATCAACTCTTCTCTCTCTGATGAAGTACTCGCCCAAGTTGCTCATTGTAGCACCTCCGCTGTTGTTTGGCTGTCTCTCAGCTCTGCTTTTGTATCACAGTCTCGTGCTAAAGAAGTCCATGTTTGCTCTCAACTTTCCACTCTGCGAAAAGGTAATCAATCAGTAACTGAATACTTCATGACCATTAAACATCTCACAGATGAATTAGCAATTGCTGGTTAACCATTAAACTGTGATGACATTATCACTTATTTGCTTGCTGGTCTTGGTCCTGAATATGATACTCTTCTTTCAATGACATCTCACCGAGATAATTCTCTCACCTTAGACGAGCTTTTCTTTATGCACCTAACGTGTGAAGCTCGCATTCAGCACCACAATCAAACCTTATTATTGCCCATGGCTTCAACAAATATTGCAACTCGCCAGTAATATTATTCAGGAGGCAAGCGTCGAAACAAATTCTCTGCTCCTCAAGGCAGAGGGCGTCCTCAATTTATTGCTAACCGTGGAGGTTATCGTGGTAACAACCATATTTGTTGTCAATTATATGACACTCTTGCTCACACAGCTTCTTGCTGCTGGAAGCGTTTTAATCCAAACTTCCAAACCCCGTCACCACATTCATGTCCTCAAGCAAACCTTGCCTCTCACAGATCTCAGTAACACTCAATTGAACAAGAATGACATCCTGACATTGGCGCGACCCATCATCTGATCAACAACATGAGCAACCTGAATATCCAAAGTAATGATTTTTCTGGCAATGAACAAATTTGCATTGGAGATGGTTCAGGTTTGAAAATCACTCATACTGGAACTGCATCTTTATCTACCTCTTTTTCTTCTTTTGTTCTTAATAACATTCTTGTCCTACCACAAAGTACCAAAAATCTTTTATCTGTTCAAAAATTTGCTCAAGACAATAATGTTTATTTTGAGTTTCATAATGTATTCTTTTTTCATTAAGGATTACTCGGGGAACGTCCTACATAAAGGCTTTATGTTTGATGGTCTCTATTCCTTCTCTTCACCACTTCAACACTGTCTTCCATCTGCTTTTGTTGGTGCTCGGATCTCTATCATAAACTAGCGTCGCCGTCTTGGTCATGCCTCCTATAGTACTATTAAACATGTTCTGCATAATAATAATTTACCTGTTAGCTCTACTATGAGACAGAATATTTGTACTGAGTGTGCAATGGCTAAAAGCCATAATTTACCCTTTTCTACTTTTATTTCCTCTGTTTTCAGACCTCTTGAATTAATTTATTCTGATGTCTAGGGGCCCAGCTCGGTCGTTTCTACTTATGGATCTCGTTATTATGTTTGTTTTTTGGATGTTTTTACCAAATTTTATTTGGATATTTCCTTTAAAATTCAAAAATGATGTTGAACCTATTTTTCTTCA
>Ga0325405_1002561_pt1 | contig 18701 bp, 10 predicted proteins | sample PopdelMetagenome_21_FD_205663 | JGI IMG/M metagenome (GOLD analysis project Ga0325405, IMG submission 205663) | Populus deltoides microbial communities from Bellville, Georgia, United States - Xylem-Control-R2 | ecosystem: Host-associated > Plants > Phyllosphere > Stem > Wood/Secondary xylem...
AGTGATTAACATTTCTTGTAATTCTTTTCCGACTCAAATTTTCCAATAGACTTATTCCCTCAGCAAGTCCGTTAGTAAATTGTTTAAATATTTTATTACAAATTTAAAAAATCTAATAAACAGAGTAGAAAAAATAAAAAGAAATTAAAATCAAATATTTATTACAAATTTAAAAATTTATTCGATTAAATACAATTCATCTAGAAACAAGGTGTTAAAGGAGGAGAAGACAGATCTTCGTCAGGACCAAAGGGTGATAAGGTGGACCACATATATCACTCATGTGTGATTTCAGCTCCATGTACAATTGCTAGATTTTGGGCATCTCAACAGCAAGATTGCTCATCCAAAGATTGAGTGCTTGGAACCAATTACAAGCATCCAACGATTGAAACACTTCAGGTCATCCACAACTCCTCAGTCGTAGTGTTTTAAAAACCACAAACCCGATTTCTATTGGGTCTACCAGAGGATACTACCTCTAACCACAAATTTAGATTGAGTTCCGGATGAGTCGAAGGATTGTCCCTGTATCTCTCCTGCAATCGAATGTGTATATATTTCCTGAAAAATGAAAGTCAGCTAGTTAAAAAAAAACAATAACTTAAGAAAAGAAATGATTGAAATCCAATATACCATGAACTTCTGAGCTCGGCTATCTACGAGTTGTTGCATCCCTTTGTGATGATTATCATTTTGCATATGAGTTTCAACAAAAAGTTTTATCTATTTTGGTTTGCGTCTAAGAACCATAGCCTACAAAAAAAAATTGATGTTATTTAAACATTTTCATATAAAACAACAATTTTTTTTTTTAAATTGATATAATTAAAAAGAATCTTACCATTCGTTTCGTATGTGAAATGTATAAAATGGATATGTCAGTTGGCGTGGTAATAAAACCATTAATCTCCTTGTTTAGGTTTTCCACATCGGACTACAATCACTGCACAAAATGCTCGGATGTTACATGCTAAATATATTCTGCCTCCAAGACGTACAAAGCTTTGAAATTCCTCTAAACTACCTTGTCTCTCTATCATGGAAGACCTCTTTTTTTAGCATCTTGTTTTGCTTTTTTTGCACCTCATACCAAAATTTACACAACCTATATGGTAGAAATGAATTGTTGGTTAATAATTGAAAAATAAAATCTTAACAGTTAAATAAAAACTATAACATTTTGAATTCAATCTTACCTCGTTGTGATGTGATTCTCTCAAACCCTCATAGCAACATTATTGTCAGCTCTATCCAAGTGAAATTTTTCCTTCCACATCAAATTTATAAAAGAATTAGTTCATGAAAATTAATAAATTATCAGGATTAACATAATAAAAAAAATTGTTTAAGTATACACTAAACTTGAACTTTCTGAACCATTCATCAATCATGGGTTTCCATTTAGGATTTTTGAAAACCTAACTCTATTGAAACAATGACACTTCCATCAATGATGTTATCGTGCGGGCAACCTCAACATTTGTAAACCTGAAATCTTGTTCGTTAATTGAAATTAGTTTTTCAAAAATTATTAGTTGTTCTTTATTTTTTAATAGTGCATGAAAGGTAAACATACTTACATTGAGTGGTCAGGCTTTTAATAGGCCCTTAGCATGGCAGTATCGTACTTGACGAGCCTGCGTCGATAAAGGCTGTCTATGCCTCAATTCCTTGTTCATTGTCGGCATCTAACAACTCATGGTCGTTAGAAGCGCTACTAGAAGAACTACCAGTGAACTTGTTCGTACAATACGCTACTGACTTTCTCCCAAGAATCTACACAAATTAAAGGATTAAAAAGGGTAACAACATTCCTATTTTTTAAAAAATTTGTAACACCTCTCCTAGATGTGAGACTACCCACAACTTAACTACTTGCAAATACACATCAATAATATGTAGCCACAAACCAATTGATTTTATTTATAACAAGTCCTTATTCCTATCGATTTTTAAATAAAAAAATAAGAACCTCAAAAAATATAAGGAATCAACTATTCCATTGCTTCTTTCTAAAATTCACTATTTCCAATACTTTTAGTCTAAATTTCTCATTAGCTCCCTTCTTTACAGACTAAAAAACCTAACATTTACATATATTAAATATAAACTAAAATAAATAGCAGCAGAAGTAGTAGTAGTAGTAGTACTAATAATAATAATAATAATAATAATAATAATAATAATAATAATGCAACATTTTATAATTTCATATTTCAACATATAATATTATTAACTAACTTATCATAATTCCACATTTCATTGTTCATAAACAACTCAATGCATTTCAAAATACTTTTCAGAACATCAAAATCAACCCAATTTAACGTATAAATCAAAATTCTCACAAACCCTTAATTGACAAAAAAAATTTAGAATTATATCAATTAACTCTTAATTTACAACAACTCAAAATTAAAACCACAGATTATACAAACCTTAAATTAATCACTAAACGAAACAATATATTAAACTAATTGAACTCTAATTTACAAAAATCTTACATTAAACTCATAAACTTAAATATAACATCAAATTATTGATTAGACTTATGTCAAAATGTTCAACCTAAAGTATATATACAAAAAATATTCATTTACACAAATTAATTCTCACAATCATAATATTAAAAAAAACTCTAAAATCCCAAATTTGAAACAATGAAATTAAATTTTAAAAAAATACATTTCTCATCAAAGAATCCTGACTCGCTGGAGGCTTGTTAGTTGCCAGAAGAAGAAAGAGAGAAGAAGAAGAAATAGTGGAAAGAGAGAAAAAAAGCTGCAAACAAGAAGAGGAAGAGAGAAGAATAAGAGAATAAGTGTGAAGAAGAAGAAAACATTGAGAAAGAGAATAAAAGTTGTAGAGAAGAAAATGAAACGGGCGTGAAGAAAGTTAGGTATCTGGTCTTTTAATTAGAGTTTTTTTCAATAGAATCACCAATGACAAATAAAAAATTTATTTATGCTTTAATTTTGTTGGTAATTTCCTATGTTCTAAAAATTAAAATTTTAATTCAACTCTAAATCTTTCAAAAACCCCCTAAATATCACCGATAACATTTCAGTTCATCGGTGAATCCTTCTGTAATAGCTAGTGGTATGAAATTTTCCAACTCTCTATAATATCCCAATGGACTTGGTCCATCAGTGATTCTATTTGTACTACCTAGTGGCATAGGAGTGTAATTTTTTTCAACTTTCTAGAATATACTAATGGACTTAGTCTGTTAGTGATTCCATCTATAATGACCAGTGGCATTGGAGTGTATTTTTTTTCCAACTCTCTGGAATATACTATTAACTTAGGCCATCGGTGATTCCATCTATATGTTTTTGGTTTGTCGGAGATTTCATCTGTAAGCTCAATGGCAATGCATGTAATTTTTTTCAAACTCTTTGAAATTTCTCGACAGACTTAGTCCATCGGTGTATATGTTGGTATTTTACATGTTGTCAGTAATTTCATAGGTATAAAACAATTTTTATGTCCAAAATGAAACTATATTTATATTTCTTATCCATCCATCCTACAAATACATTAAAACTATAGCACAATAACACTAGTTCTATGTATAATAATAAAATTATGAAAAATAAATGTTTTCTTGTCATGTAATAATAAATTCACTTCACTATAAAGGAACATCCATAAATATTACATTAAAGTTAATTTCATTACACATTCATATTTTACAAATTAATCAGAATTACTTTCTTTTTCTTCAATTTTGTCATCTTCATAGCAATCTTCTACAATGAATTCGTCGATATCATCATCTTCATCGACTTCTATATGTTCATTAGTTCTCAAAACATCATTTGATTTCTCAATGTCAACATCAACAAAATTATTCTTAACGGCGTGAAAATTTGAATATTTTTCTAAGTCAGTGGACGGAGCATCTTGATATGGATCATCTAACTCATCAAGTTGAAAAACATCATCTTTTATAGCTATTTTATCATTACTATCCTGAACAACTTGAACCTGACCCATATTTGGTTTTAACTACAGACAACCAATTAACCCTAGAACAATCCTTTCTAAAGGAAGGAGTGTACGTGTAATAAACTTGTTGACATTACTTGGTGAAAACAAAGACATCGTCAACGTTGTGAAGTCTAGCCCTTAAATTAATTTTAACCAAACCATGATAAAGATATACTCTAATTTCTCTATTGGTGGTATCATACCAATAATATTTGAATAAAAAAACTCTATTTTGCTCGCTGTGATATTACAATTCCATAACCTTTTTTATGAAAGGCACGTCTATTGATGAAATACTCGTTATAGCACTGGATCTTTCTATCACGACCTAGATATAGTAAATTCAAAGTAACACTAGCATTCCCTCCTAATTGATAAATCTAGTACAAGATTACAACCATTAACAATTAATGAAAAATATCTAATGAAATTAAATATTATAAGAGATAAATTAATTAAGTAGTCCTTATGTTTTGAAACACATGGAAAATTACTCATCTTGTAATAAAAAATTTGAGATTTGAACAGTTGTGAATTTTAGGATTGTAAAAATTGATGATGTTGTCTACGAAGAATTACTCAATCTATCAGCTTATAATAGTATGAGAAAAATTATTAAAATTAATGACATGTTAATTATTATACTTACTGAATAAAAGATCTTAGTTCATCGCAGTTAAATAGAATATAATTATGTGCATGTCTGGATTTGATTTTTTTTTCAAGTATTTTCCCCTCAATAGTTTTTGGTACAAGTCGTCCAGGATGAGAAAATATTGATAAATGCTCACTCGAAAGCACTTCCCAACTATCATCATGCATTGGAACGAGATTGATGCTTGTTCTTAATTGAGGCTTGAAATAGGACAAGATGAATGTTGATATCTTTTCAACAATATAAGCCTTGCATATCAAAGTCTCAACATACGCATTGTTTTTTACTTTTCTCTTAAGGTTGAACACGTTTCTGCATGGAATTAAATGAATGTTTTGAATTAAAAAAAAAGATAGTAGAAATTTAATTAAGATGCATGTGTAATCCTTAACCTCTCGAATGAATACATCCATTTATATTGGACAAGGCCTCTAACTTTTGCCTTAAATGGTAAATGTATGTATAGGTTCTCTATTGAGTCAAAAAACGATGGAGACAATATCATCCCAAGTTTGTAGATTGTCTTGATGATATTCGTTTCAAGCCTCTTCTTGTGTTGGGTATGCAACTTGTTAAAGCATATATCTATAAAGAAGTGACTGATCTTTGTGAGTGCATCTTATATCCCTTTTGTTAATAAATCTCAGTAAGCAAGTTGAATGAGTGTTTGCAAAACATGTTGCAGTTATAACTATTCATTCCATACAATTTGTAACTCTCTAAATTCACCAATTTAACTATGTTCAAATCATGTCCATTAGGATAACATAGACTTTTAAGCCATGGTAGAAAATTAATTGTGCATTCTTGTCTAAGGTGAAGTTGCCTTTTAGCTTTGCGACCTGTTACCCATCATAACCAACTCCATATTTTTACAATGACAAAACAAAGATATATCCATTCTAGCCTTTATTTTATCCTTTGTCTTTTCTTTCATATCTATAACCATGTTTAAATATTTTCAAAACATTTTTTTTAATATGCATGACATCAAGATTATGGCAAAGGTATTAGTCTTCCATTAAAAAAGCTCCTAGAAATACTTTGTTTTACTCAATTATAGGTCACATAAAAACCAGGAAACTTCTGCTTACCGGATTTAAAATTAAACACAATATCATCATACTATGATACCATGTCATACAATTCTTCACCCGATGGTACCGGTATTGCAACATCCCTTTCATCTCTACCAATAAATAAGTCCTTTCTATTCTTTCTGTACTTGTGATCAGTTGACAAGAATTGTCGATGGCAATAAAAAAATATGCTTTACCACCATGTGTTAAGGTGAAGGCCTTGTTATTTTCCATACAATATGGGCATGCTAATTTTTCATGTGTGCTCCAACTAGAAACCATTTCATATGCAGGAAAATCATTGATAGTCTACATCAAAGCTTCATTCATCTAAAAATTTATTTCCTCAAAACATTATAAGTTAAAGTCCTGGATGACCATAACTGTTTCAACTCATCAATTAATGGTTCGAAGACAAATATCTATATTCTGACCTAGACTATTAGGACCAGGTATAAACGTAGATAAAAACATGAACTCCGACCCCATACACATCCCTAGTAGCAAGTTGTAAACTGTGAATATCACTGACTAACAAAAATAAGGAGCAACAAATTACCCGAATAGTTTGAATCCGTTTATACATGACCTAAAATATGCGTTCCTTGATTCCATTGAAAACTGAGGATGGACCCTATTAAAATGTTTCCAAACTTCACCATTGGACGAGTGCCTCATGACTCCATCCACCGCATCATGTGAATGATGCCATGTTATGTGTTCATTAGTCTTTGGAGACTTGAATAACCTTTGCAATCTATGAGTGATTAGGAAGTATCTAAGTTTTCTATGTGCGACAAGAGTCCTTCCCTTGGAGTTATAAATTTGTAACGAGCATGCCCACTTGTTTTGCACTTGGTCAAATCTATATTTTCAAGGCAATACAACATGCAAAAGTTTGGACACATGTCAATTTTCTAGTATACAATATGCATCATAAAAGTTCTCTTTCAGCCTATTCTCTTAAGGTAAATGCTTCTCGCCCATTCGACAATTCTATTATAACCAATCTCACTCAACCCATGATTTGATTATATGGTGAACACATGTGCAACAACTAATAATTTACTTTAATTTGTGCACTCATCCCATAATGATTCGTCATAATCTTTCAAAAGATCAAAAAACCTGGCTGCGTTTGTATTCGGTTCTTCATCTACAATTGAATATTTACTTGCATAACTCTGATTCATTCTCATTGCATCCATAACCATATTCCTATAAGGATTATTATTGTCCTCTATAACTCCATGCACGTTGCTAGATCTAGAAGTTGACCTAACCATCATTTCTATCATGGTCTCATAAGGAACATATGGTTCTTTGTGCGCAAACCAACATAAGTATTTTTCCACCTTCTACTTGGATATCTTATATCACTTTCACTAATATTTCTCGGATTAGATAGTGCGTAATTAATAAAACTCTTGGCCCTATTAAATAATCCATCATGCACAACTCTTTGTGTGAGACTCGATACATCTAAAAACAATCATCCATTACTTATATCAAACCTATATAAAATATTGATGAAAACATTTATTAAATAATTATATGAATTAAGTAAATTAGCTAACATTGGTTTAACTCAAAATTATTCAATCTATTTTAACAATATCCTTAAATCATTATCAATTATCTAAATAAATTCAAATTCCTCCATATTTACTGAGATTTTCAACTTAACAATAAAATTGACAACATAGGAAACATACTCATTAAATAAGCCATTATTTATTTCATTACAAAACGCCCATGTCACAAAATCAAAATTAATTTCATAAAATTACAAACAAATATAATTTTTTAAAATCTAAAAAAAAAAAACCCTAACATATACAAATCATACATTCATACAATAAATTTCTATGAGATTAAGCTATAAAACAAGTACACACACAAACAAATTACATAAACTACAAAAATATACAATGAAAACTAACATTTTAAAATCAAGTTCAAACAAAAAATAGGTAGTTTTGCTTACTTGATGTGAGGAATTCTAAAATTTTTTTAACCAGAACAGGGATGCTGACAGACTGAGTGTTGAGGTGGCCGAATCTGTGGTGATGAGAGTTTGATTTGTGATAAAATGATGGGGTCTATTGTTTGTTGCAGTGAAAAATGGAGGAAAAAGAAAAAAAAGAAATGGGAGGAGAGAAGATCGCTTGTCAGGTCATAACTTAAATATTATGGATGAATTCATGGACGAATATTATCGACGAGTTTATTTTGTCGGTAATACTTTCTGTAAAAATGACATTATTTTAGCTTTTTTTTCTCATTGTAATTTTTCATTCATCTATAATTTATTTATTAAAAATAAATTTCCAACAATAATATCATGTTTCAAAACTATAATTCCAAAAAACAATTATAAAAAATATGCATGTGGTTCTAATTTCTCAAAATATGTGTGTGTGTGTGAAATGAAAAGAGTATATTTTACCGTTCACGGCCTTTGTTTATAATGTCAAATCATTTGACACCAAGGCAAGAAAGCCAGATACGTTAAAAAATCGCTATCTGCATAAAGATAGACTGTTTTGAACGATTGAAACTGTAATTAACGTATTGCTCGAATTTGGCTTTGATCCACAATTGTTATATTTTAGGTATCTACACAAATCGATTAAACTTTTCAGTCACGTAAATCAATTATGATTTAAATTGTCACGGGTCACATCTAGTTGATATATAGACTTGGGCAAGGGGTGAAGTTTGATAAAAACTTCAAATGTGTCCAATAAGATTTTATAAAAAATTATTAGTTTAATACGTTTTGTAATAAGTTGATTACAAATAATATTATTATATTTATATAAATATATATTTATTAGTAATAAATATTTAATTTATCTTTAATATTCATATAATATTAGATTAATAAATCTAGAGTAAAGATAAAGTTCATGAGACAAAAATACTTTGTAAAGAAAATTATAAAGTAGTTATAATTATGATATTTTTATTGCATCAAAGCATTGTTCCTAAAATGTTGATGGTCGATACTCTCTTAAATACGAGACATTCATTAAAGCTGTAAAGATCGGTACATATTATGTTTTTTTTTTTTTTATATATAAAAGTTATTCTCATAAACTAAGGTATAAGAAATACCTAAAACTATTATGTAAGTACTTATCATAAAACATATACACTAAACTGACCCGCATGAGAATTCTATATGGAGAGATCACCTATGTTTATGGAAAAGCTTACGCGACGATTGTGTAAGTGATCTTTAGACTTGAGATCACTAAGTCATTTTATAGAGAAAATGTTATGTTTTGATCATGTTACATGTTATCTTAATCTAGGTAACAAAAGGGTTGACATTGAGTGTAACATGAACTATATGAAGATATTTAAGTGATCAAGAGAAGATTCATCACCCTAGGTGAATTGGAAAAAATGTTTCCTCTGTTCTCAAATACTATTGATTAAGAAATCCTTGACAAAGGTGGAATGAGATTTGAAAAGGGTTTCAAATATTATTCAAACAATAATGGCTATTATGTAGAGATCAAATATGATAAACATACTCCGTACTTTAATGTTAAATCAGAATGTAATGAGTCACACACATTAAGAACCATTAGTCAGAAATTAAATTTGGATGATTTAATTAAGTATGACTTGATTAAAATATATTTTAGAAATTAAGGATAAGATTATATAATTAAACATGATATACATACTCCATACTTTAATGTTAAATCAGAACTTAATAGGTCACATATATTAAGAATTGTTAGTCAGAAATTAAACTTGGATGATTTAATTAAGATGATTTGATTAGTACTTCAAAGTGCATTTTTATCAAGGATTTATATCATCATATTGCACTTAAAGTATCATTAAATTCCCTAACTTGAGCATGTTTTATAATAGCAAGTCCGATAACATAAGATATCTTTAATTTATGGTAAATGCTCATTTTAAATACAAACATATCTCACAATTTAAAGGATTGATTGATGTGTTTAACTATTGAAAGTGAAAAGACAAAGAAAGGGCTAAGTTTTTGGACATTTGGACGACTTGTGTTTTGTGACAACCCAACCTTTAAGGAATTATTTGAAGTCAAAAATGATTAGATTTTCAGGTAATGAATCCCTAAACTATTCCAAATCTATCTAATGAGATCTTAGGGAATCCTGAATAATTTTATTGCATAGTTTCCGCTGCGTGTATAATATTCAGAAACCCAACAAAAATATCATAATTTTTTATTTGATGATTGAATTGCACTAAAATTAAGCCAACATGTTTGATATACTCGGTTTTATAATGAATCAACTCATTATAATAAGTTGAGATAGAGATCATGTTCAAACGAGGCCTTAAGATATTGTTTTGTATTTTTTTATAGTTATTTTTTAATTTTTTTTCTTTATTTTTATACTTATTTTAGGATTTTTTTCTCTTTATCATAGGTTGATTTAACTTTTAATTAAACAACTTTATAAGTTATTTTATAACATATTTCATACTCTTTGAAATTTGTAAAACAAAAGCAATTACAACTAGTGACCTAATATTTGATAAACTCTAATTTCCATTTTTCACTGTACATTATCTTCTATCTTTCTCTATACATCAATGGTGGATGATGTATAGCTAAAGATTAGTCAGGTGAAATGCGAGATAAAAATATTCTAAACATTAGCTAAAGATTTTATAAGTAATATGACTTGTGGTAAAAATTGGTGGGAAGAGTCAAAGAAAGCTAGGAACCTATCATTGACATCATAGATTCTTATTAATTATAAATAGCTAAAAGAGCTCAGTATTTTACTGTGGACTACACAGTGCAGTCCATAGTAAAAGATGAGCCACCCTCTTTTTTTTTTAACGTTTTTAGAGTTTTATGTGCTGTTTTTTTTTTTTACACTTTTAGGCTTTTTTTTAATGTTAAATATTTTTATTCAGTTATCAGACTTTCATGACATGGATTCCGGGTTTAATAGGTTAACATGGTTTGACGAGTTAACCTAGAATTTTTTTTAGTTTGACAAGTTAACCTAGATTTTTTTTTCTTTTTAATTAATTTTTTACGTTTACTTTACTTTGTTAATGTTAAATTTCTTTCTATTTATAAAAAGATGAGCTGGTTTTTTTTCATTTTTTTTTACACTTTTAGGGTTTTTTTTGCTTTTTTTTGTTTTTTTCTTTTAATAATTTTTTTATTCACTTATCAGACTTTCATGACACGGATCCCGGGTTTAACAGGTTAACATGGTTTGACAAGTTAACCCAGAAATTTTTTTTTGCTTTTTTTTTCTTTTTAATTAATTTTTTTCGTTTACTTTAGTTTGTTAATGTTAAATTTCTTTCTATTTAGTTATTAGACTTTCATGACGGTTTTTTTTCGTTTTTTTTACACTTTTAGGGTTTTTTTTGTTTTTTTGGTTTTCATAATTTTTTTTTGTTAATGTTAAATTTTTTTTATTCAGTTATCAGATTTTCATGACACGGATCCCGGGTTTAACAGGTTAACATGGTTTGACGAGTTAACCCAAAATTTTTTTTTTGCTTTTTTTTTCTTTTTATTTAATTTTTTTCGTTTACTTTAGTTTGTTAATGTTAAATTTCTTTCTATTTAGTTATTAGACTTTCATGACACATATTTCAGGTTTCACGGGTTAACCTGGTTTCATGGACCGTCATTTTTTTTTCTTTTAATAATTTTTTTTATTTAATTTAGTTTGTTAATGTTAATTTTTTTTATTTAGTTATCAAACTTTCATGACACGGATCCCGGGTTTAACGAGTTAACCTGGTGTGGTGAGTTAACCCAAATTTTTTCTTTTTAATTAATTTTTTTCGTTTAGTTTAGTTTGTTAATTGACAATAAACTAAAATTGCTCAGTGTTTCACTGTGCAAGTCCACAGTGAAACGTTGAGCTGTCATCTTCTTTTTTTTTTGTTTTTTTTGTTTTGTTTTTTCTTTATTTTGTTTTGTTATTTTGTTTTTTTTTGTTTTCTAGCCTTTATGAGTTTTTTTTTTGCTTTTTTCTGTGTTTTTTTTAATGAATTTTTTTTGTTAATGTTAATTTTTTATTTAGTTATCAGATTTTCATGACACGGATCCCGGGTTTGACGAGTTAACCTGAATTTTTTTTTTGCTTTTTTTCTTTTTAATTAATTGTAACATATACTAAAAGGGATCAGTGTTTTATTGTGGACTGCATAGTGCAGTCCACAGTAAAACACTGATGCTTTAGGTTTTTTTTTTTAAGTTGTCTCATTTGTTTTAGCTTTTTTTATGCCTTTCGGGATTATTTTTTTTGCTTCTTTCTTTGTTTTTTTCTTTTAACAAAATTTTTTGTTTAATTTAATTTAGTTTATTAATATTAAATTTTTTATTTAGTTATGAGACTTTCATGACACGTTTTCCGGATTTAACGGGTTAACCTGGTTTAACAAGTTAACCCAGTAATTTTTTTTTTGCTTTTTAATTAATTTTTTTCTTTGTTAATGCTATTTTTTTTTTCTATTTAGTTATCAAACTTTCATGAGACATATCCCGATTTCATGGGTTAACCTACAGGTGAACCCAGTTAATTATGGGTGGACCGTCAATTTTTTTTGTTTTTTTATTTTCATAAATTGTTTTTGTTTAATTTAGTTTGTTAATGTTAAATTTTTTTTTATTTAGTTATCAGACTTTCATGACACAGATCCTGGGTTTAACAGGTTAACATGGTTTGATTAGTTAACCCGAATTTTTTTCTTTTTAATTAATTTTTTTTGTTTGGTTCAGTTTGTTAATTTTCACTTTTTTTTTTATTTAGTTACCAGACATTCATGACACGAATCCCGGGTTTAATGGGTTAACCTAATTTGACGAGTTAACCTGTAATTGTTTTTTGCTTTTTTTTCTTTTTAATTTTTTTTTGTTTAGTTTAGTTTGTTAATGTTAAATTTCTTTCTATTTAGTTTTTTTCTTCTAAGAGGTTTTTTTTTCTTTTATTTTTTCTTTTTAATTAATTTTATTTAATTAATTTAGTTTATTAATATTAAATTTTTTTCTAAGTAGTTCTCTACTAATGCCTTTAGTTTTTCTTTTTGTTTTTTTGTTGTTTTTATGCCTTTAACTGTGGACTACACAATGCAGTCCACAGTGAAAAGGATGATGCCTTTTATTTTTTTTCTTTTTAATGAATTTTTTTTGTTTAATTTATTTTGTTAATGTTAATTTTTTTATTTAGTTATCAGATTTTCATGACACGGATCCCGGGTTTGATGAGTTAACCTGAAATTTTTTTTTTGCTTTTTTTCTTTTTAATTAATTGTAACATATACTAAAAGGGATCAGTGTTTTATTGTGGACTGCATAGTGCAGTCCATAGTAAAACACTGATGTTTTAGGTTTTTTTTTAAGTTGTTTCATTTTTTAGCTTTTTTTATGCCTTTCGGGATTATTTTTTTGCTTCTTTCTTTGTTTTTTTCTTTTAACAAAATTTTTTGTTTAATTTAATTTAGTTTATTAATATTAAATTTTTTTATTTAGTTATGAGACTTTCATGACACGTTTTCCAGATTTAACGGGTTAACCTGGTTTAACAAGTTAACCCAGAAATTTTTTTTTTGCTTTTTAATTAATTTTTTTCTTTGTTAATGCTATTTTTTTTTTCTATTTAGTTATCAAGCTTTCATGACACGAATTCCGGATTTGACAGGCTAACCTGGTTTGACAAGTTAGCCCAGTTAATTCTTGGTTAACCCATTAATTTGTTTCTTTCTTTTTAATTATCAAACTTTCACGATGCGAATTCAAGGTGTGACAGGTTAACCTTATTTGAAAGGTTAACACAGTTAATTCATATATTTTTTCTTTTTCTTTATTAGTTTTTTTCTTCCTGTTGGTTTTTTTCTTTGTTTTTATTTAACTAATATATTTAATTATCACACTTTTATGACATGACCTTGCAGCCAGACCCACGTCCAATGCTATTGGATCAGGTATTGCAGTCCAGACACTTTTATGCTAAGGGTTAACCCAAGTTTAATGTTATTATTAATATTATAAATATTATTTTTGGGTCAAGCGTTGCAACCAAACCTAAAACTCTTGGGTATAACTTTGCAAAAAAACCTAACACTTTTAGATCTTGATTTTTTTTGAAATGCAAAAAATAATTGACCCGCGGCATCGCGCGGGGCATTTAACTATTAAAAACCTAAAAGCCATCGGTGAAAATTATAATATGTGAGGAGAAATACAATTTATTAGAACAATATTTTTTTTCTCCTTAGGATTTTTCTATATTTTGGTCCCTTAACTTTTTTTTTTCTTTTTCAACCCTTTAACATTAGTTTGATTTATGATTAATCTTGGTGATTTGTTCTTCATACTTGTGTACATGGATCTCGAGGAGCCAAGAAAATATTTTGTCTCTTGGTTAATACTAAATTTGACGAAACAAAATTCAATTTCATTCACCAAATTTGAAGCCTAAACAAATGTTCAATCCCTTTTTTAGCCAACATTTCTAATTTGCATGGTCAAGGAAAAAAATTAGGTTTATTTTTTAATTTCAGTCCCTCTACTTCTTCTTTTTTCAATTTGATCCCTTCACATTGATTGTATTTGAGATTTGATTTGGTAGTTTATTTTTGTTTCCTTGAGGAAGATTTTGTATGCTTGATTTATGCTTAGTTTTGTAAAATAAAATAAAATCCAGGTAATTTAGAAAAAAATAGTATTAAAGGACCAAAGTTTAAAGTGAAACAAATATGAGGATTGTGGTAAATGTGCATGGTAAATTAGTTAGCGCCTACAACCCATGCGCTAGCAGGTGGGGGAAGGTTGTTGCGTTATAACAATGCGTGCAACTTTTCCCGACAGTTAAACACCAACTTTTATAATGGAATTGGAAGCAACATGTTGAGCTTTTTTATTTTGCCTGACATGTGATGGAGGAGGAGCAGCGGCAAGCCTTTAGCAACCTTGTGTTCTTCTCCTCCTCTTTTCTCTCTTCTCTTCTCAGGATTCACGTTAGTCTGCCAAGATTGAAAGGTTCCTTGTCATTTTATTTTTGTACTAAATTTGGTTCTTATTTTTTTATGGCTATTGTTTTATTTTGAATCTTTTTTTGAATTGATTTTTTTTTAATATTTTCCCTAAGCACTGGTTTCATTTAGTTTTTATATCAAATTTGACCCTCATTCTCTTAATTGCTATTTATTTTGTTTTTGGATCTATTTTTTAAACTTCATTTCTCAGTATTTGGTTTAAATTTTTATGTCATATATAATCCATATTCTTTTGATTGCTATATGTTTTGTTTTTTTATTTCTTTTTGATTGAATTTCTTTATTTCAATTCGGTCCCTTAGTATTTAATTGATTGAGAATTTAAGGAGTTATCTTGATCACATATCCCAAGTCGCAAGCTTTGCAGGTTAACCCAAGTTGACTTGGTTTTTTTTTCCATTGCTATTTTTTTTTAAATTGAGTTTTTTTTTTCAATATTGTCCTTCAATGATGGATTAGTTTGATAATTGAGCTTCATAGTTGTATTTAATTTTCTTTCCACAAGTTTATCCTAATCTGACAATTGGATCGTGGATTTTTCAGGCTGACTTGAGTGGACTCGAGTAAGTCTTTTTGTCATTTTCTTAAATTGATTGTTTTTTTTTATTTCATCATACAATATTTGATTTACTAGCAATTAAGCTTTGAAATTTTTTGTTTTGCTTTCTATGGGGTTTTTATTTTTCTTCATTATCAAATAAGGTCATGGAGAACTTTTAAAAATATTGGGAGGTTACATTTCCATAATATTACAAGCATTAATACTATTTCCATAATGTTTAATTTAATTTATTTATTATCATTACCTGTTTTTTTAATTATATTATTAAATTAACCAAGTTTATTGAATTAGCTGAGTCATTTACTCGAGTCTTGGATTTTTCTTACTTTTTTAAAAGCATTAACATTACCAACTTATTTTTTTTTATGTTAAAAGAAATTTGACATAACCTATAAGCAGGCCACCAATCTAGTTAATATCATTTCCTTACATAACTTGGTATAGCTAATTGCTTTATTAGGGGGAATTTGAAGTACAATTATTGTCGAACTTTGTAATCTAGTTAGGAAAACATGGCATCAAATCCAATAGGGCAAGCTTCAGATGGCGCGCCCCTTGTAATGGAAGGTGAAACTAGCAGCTAAAATGCGTAGTTTGCATTAAAACCAGCGGCATTTTCGGTTTGTCTTTTAATTTTGACGTTGTGAGCAATCGACTCTGTACTCTGTATTGTGCACTAAAATCTTTCAGCCTATTCTGCATGACAGTGTAGCTTTTTCGTTCCTGCAAGTTGGTCGGCAGTAAAATCTGTTGATTATAATTTAGGGCATTTGAATAATAACAAATTGACGGGGGCAACTTGTCTAGAATGCGAAAGGTTGAGAGAAGAAATTTTTGAATGAGTGTTAAAAGGTCGACAATGCTGAATTTATAATTAAGCTTCTAAAATGTTTGAGAGATCCTTTCTTATTTTGAAAAGTTCATAATCACTTAATTTTGTTTGTCTACAGTCTTTGTTAATACTTTCTTTTAACCGTATACTCATTCTCTTGTTGGGAATATTTTGGGAATAAATAAAATTTGTCTATGTTCATGAAGAGTCAGACTTTTTGACTTAATGTTTTGATGCTTAGAGAGAGAAATTAGCATTGATCTGGTAAATTACCATTAATGATATATTATAGATTTTTATCCCACATTAATATCATCAGGATAAAATAACTATTTAGTTCCTCCACTCCATCAAAACAAGTTCAAGGATTATATATACCCCCTGAACCATCAAGGTAAATTATTCATTTTTTCTACTCTCCAAGCATTCATATCTTAACCCTTAGTACATTTGTCATACAAAAATAAAAATAAATACTCTTGTTCTTAAAATTTTAAGCTCTATCTTTTATTTATTACAATCCCCATTTAAAATTACTGACTTCATCATTAGAGACTCCCTAAATCCCATAAAAATGAACAGTTTTGCAGGTACTAGGACTTTCACCATCAATTATATACTTCATGAGCTATTGGAATAGGACATGTAACAGATCTCCTTGCCACAACAAACACTTCTGCCTGACCAACCTTTTAACAACTCATCAACCACGTGTAACTCCTCACCTAAGCAATGTTGGTAACCCAAGGCCTAAAAGAAACTTTGCCAACTCAACAGGTCTCGACACCACCTAAACAAGCAGCTACATCCTCATTTACATGTCTACCATAACTTGCTGCATCCAGTGTCCACAGACAATTACACTACCTCAAAGAATATGAGTAAAATGAAATGATAAGGGGTTTTTACCTTCAGAAGTCATCCAGCCTTTCCAAAGAGCATGTGTGTCATCATGATGCTTGTGCATATAACGAGTATTTTAGACGACCATCTGGTCATCATAGGAAAGAGGTTATCTACTAATCACATCATTCCACAACAAAAACCTGAACAAAGCTTTTTAGGATCACTCAGGTGGATGACGAGTCCATGAGAACATACCTGAAAAGGTTTAATAAGGAAATGCTCAAGGTTGTAGAATTAATATAACGTGTGGCTTTAGAAGCCCTTATAAATGGAGTAAAGGGAAGAACTCTGTGGAAAATGTTTTATGCCCTACCAAACAGAAGCTTGTTGAAAGTAAAGCAAGCCATAAAGAAACACATTTGGGTAGAGGAGGCAAGTGTGTTGCCCTATGTTCCTCCCTGTTTCTCTAAAGAAACATTTCCTTAAAGGTCTTCTAAGTGGGATCGTTCTCTTAGGAGAGACAACAACATTAGAAAAACTAAAAAGAAACTAATCAGTGAATACCTGAACTATCCAGAAATGCGTACTATTCCACTGAACACTACCCTCACTAAAGTTTACACGGCCATCTAGGGTAAGGATTTTGTTGAATACGACCCATGAGATCGCCACCTAGTACTTGCTCATCCAAGAAGTACTATTTATTACACTAAGATAAGGGGCATGACATTGAATAATGTTATGTCTTGAAGAAGGAGATTGAAAAACTGATAGCTAAGGGCTATCTCCACTATTTTTTAAAAAGTAATTCTCACCATGAACAAGGTATGAAAGAGCCTGGTCAATCTATGCTAGCACTACCTGAAATCATTGTGATATTAGGTGGCACATTGACTAGAGGTGATTCCAACACAACATAAAAAAGTATAGGAAACATGTCCTTACAACTTCTCGTCTTCTAAATCTGTGCTATGAGCCTATCATCTTTACCTTAAGAGATGGAAAGGGAATAACTTTCCCACATCAGGATGCCCTGGTTATATCTACAATCCTTTCTAACCATTAGGTATATCGAGTATTGGTGGATAATTGTAGTGCAATCAACATCTTCTTTTGTGAAGTAATGACACAAAACAAAATATTTCCTTTAAGTTAACCTTAGTGAAGGCTCAACTTATTAGGATAAAAGGCTTAGACATACCATTGAAGGGCGTCGTAGAAGTCCCTATCACTATTGTCACTCCCCTAAAATGTGTCTCCCTCCAATAAACTTTCATGATCATTGACATGACCTTGGCCTACAATGCCATCCTGGGTAGACCTCTTCATCATTAGATCAATGCTACTATAAGCACCAGTTGCTTAGGACTGAAAATCCCAACTCAAAAGGGAGTTTCCACAGTTCAAGGGAATCAAGTAACCTCAAAGTAATGTGCCTTTATTTGTCTAAAGGGAAAAAAAAGCTTTAGTGTTGAACTAGCAAGGTCGTTAAAAGAAAGAGTGAAGATCAGAACAGAAGCTGTTGAGGAATTGAGGAAAGTCCTTCTAGGAGGAAATGAGTAAGCGGTCATGAAAATAGGTTCCACCCTAACACAAACATATAAACAGTCACTAACAAAGCTCCTCTATATCCAAATATCTAATTTTGCAATGAGCACTGACACGACCAAAAGATTGATGTCTTCT